>ERZ860508.152-NODE-152-length-61358-cov-5.490237_pt1 | contig 61358 bp, 59 predicted proteins | sample MGYA00509976_ERZ860508 | MGnify/ENA primary metagenome ERZ860508 (study PRJEB30046, sample SAMN00715242) | human gut metagenome | study: EMG produced TPA metagenomics assembly of the A metagenome-wide association study of gut microbiota in type 2...
ATATAGCGATTGCTGACCTTCCAGAACTTCTCCGGATAACTATATAATATGTAGATATATCGATAATCTTCTATGGTAAGCGGCAGGATACGATCGTATTCTTCTATGATCTTCACCGCCATATTGAAGTTATAATTATTCTTTTCCATGACCTTCCGGATGAACTGATATAAGTCGATCAACTGATATCCGACATGAAACCGGTCGAAATTCACAGTCGCCAGATACCCACCGCAAAATAACACACTATGGTAATTATATGCTCCATGGCAATATCCGATATGCCCGGCAATATTTGTCCGGTCGCAGGCATCCATCATCGCCTGGCAGTCGATTGCCTGTCTGTAAAATGCGTCATACGCTTCTATATATAAGAGCTCAAAATCATTCTTCGTCGGACGCTTTGAGATAAAGCTCCGGATTTTTTTCATTTCCTGCGTTTTTCGTCTGAAGTTGCCCGGCTCACGGTACGCATACGTTCTCCCCTCTTTTGCATACAGCTCACGCCCCCGAATATGAAATATCGCAAGATTTGCAGCCGCCTGATTCAAATCGTAGATACTTCCGGGATTACATTCCCGTCCCTCAAAATATTCCCGCATCACATATGGATTCCCGTAACGGTCGCAGGTGATCAGCTCTCCTTCCCGGTTCGGCACGCAACGGTCAATATGGTGAAATCCTGTCTCATACAGATTTTCCTTAAATTCCCGCTCCTGCGCAAGCCTCTCCTCGCTGCCGTCAAATGGAGATATCTGCCTGATTCCCTGATCCGTTTCCAGGATCATAGATCCCCGGCCTCTGACGGCCCCCAGTATTTCCATGTCATATGCTTCGTAGACTTCACTCATTTTCTCAGACAAAAAATCCCCTCCTTGAATTGTCTTCATACTTTGTATGAATCGGAAATCCCGATAAGTAATTGTATGAGGGAACCTTCAAATTCATTCTTAATTTCTGTCCAGAAAATTTGCGCACTTTCTATAATCCACGTATTATATTCAAATAGTCTTGTCTGCCATCCACTACCGCATATACAATAACCGTTTTATTCTCTTCATTAATTTTATAAAAAACCAGATCCTTTTTTAGTATAAGGACTTTATATCCTTGTCGTTTAAGAACAAGGTATCTTGGATCTGTTCCAATATATGGATCATTTCCAAGTTCAAGAATTTTTTTCTCTATATAATCAAGTTGTTCCAAAGCTACTTCATTGCCAAAATTCTGAGCTATATATAAAATTATTTTTCTGATTCCTGCATCCGCAGTATCAGTTCGTATTACCTCATATTCCATACTTAGCCCTCCTGAAGCATTCTACGCAAATCATCAAATGTTTCAGTTATCGGTGCAACACGATTATTTTTTATATCATCCTCTGCCTCAGCTAATATTTCAAGTAACTCTATACGAGCTTTCATATTTTTATATTCTTCATATGAGAGGGCTACCGTATCTCCTCTGCCATTCACTGTAATAATTACCGCTTCTTTATTTTCCTTACATTGTTTTGAAATATCATTATAATGGTTTCTTAAATCAGCCGATGGTCTGATTGATTCCTTTAATGTTAACATAAAAACCACCTCCGTTTATATTATATGCAAATTATATCATAATATGTCTATTTGTCCAATGTGTTTTACTGCCTGCAGGATTTCTTCGTTCGCCTGCAGGATTTCTTCGTTTCTTTGTTTTCCGAAATCGAACAAACCCATACGAATATACAGCAATGATAAATCCGTAGATCAATAAGAGCAAATACGGATATTAATCCGCTGTCCACTCCTTTAACGCTGCGGTCAGTCTGCGGTCAATATCTTTTCTAGTTGCCTCACATTCCTTTGGATAATCTTTGGCAGCCTTAAAGACAAATTTCAATACAAATTTGAGTCCGACCGGAAGTGCGATCCGAAGCAAAGTTTCCGGCAATACAAAGTGAGTACCATGTTCATAAACAAGAGCATCGTATTCACATGTATGTGGATGTTCCTTCAAACGCTGATCCATACGGCGGACATATTTGCCGGCCTCCCAGAAGCTGTCATCATCCGCACCGATCAGGAATAAGCGGCCTTTTATATTCTCGACCTTTACCATTTCTTCCTCTGTATGCGGTCTTGCCTTTTCCGAATCTATAAACAACCGGGTCGACCGTGTGATATCACCGGAGCCTTTTGTTTCTTCCTCAATCTTCTGCCAATACACCGGATGTTCATAGACAAATGGCATATAAGGCAGCGGCTTTCCCTGCCATGAAAGTGTGGATGCATTCAGTATCGGCCATTCCTTACAGCCATCCTTTTCTCCCTGTTCAAATCCCTGCCATACAAAATCACTGGCAGTAAGCCCAATCGTCATCGTAATATCCGGGAAATAAGATGCTGCAACGATCGCATCCATTCCGGCCGTGCTCATCCCCATAATACCGATTTTCCGGTTTCCATGATCCTGTAACCACTTTATTGCGGTCTGAATTCTTTCCAGCGGATTGTTAACATGACTGTAATTTTTTCTGCCCGGAGATACACACATAGCATTTACACCCTGTCTGTGAAGCCATTTTGCTCCACATTTCGCCATATAATCATTCGGATCATCCCCAAATAATCCGATCACGGCACAATCCGCCCCTTTGGAATTTTCGTAATACGTTCCATAAAATCCATCTTTTTCGTTTTCAAAAAATTGTTTTTTCATGTTGTTCTCCTGTCTCTAACACAAGTTAGTATATTCTAACATCCATGGGCAGTATACTCTAAATGACTGCCAGATTCCACACTTTCTTACATTTTCTTATCATATTCATCTGCAATACAATATCGGCAGATTAGATCCGTAAGCGCATCAATGACTTTTTCTTTATCATAGTCATTTTCATAGAAGGTCACCTCATGCACAACGGACTCCAATGCACATTGAAGGATCAGGGATGTGGTCTTTAGATCAGAGATTCTGAGCATTTTTTTATTTGTCTCAAGCAGTGAGAAAAATGTCCGAAATGCACCCGCGCGCTCTCTTGCTTCCAGTTCGTGCAAGTCATCATACTGCAGGGACAAGGCGGATATCTCCTTCTGGAATGCTGTCATGTATTCATGATTATGTAGGATCAGAGCAACGTATCTTCTGACAAATTCCCGTGGAGATGTGAACCCGGACACATCCATGATCGTGATCTCCTGCAAAGATTCATTATAAAGATCCGTGATCAATTCCTCATATAACGACTTCTTATCAACAAAATAACTGTAAAATGTGCCGATCGACACATTTGCTTTCTTTGCAATCTCGTTGCTGCTGGTATTATGAAACCCTTTTGTCGAGAACAGCTCGACCGCCGCTTTCTTCAGTGCTTCCTTTTTCTCAATGCTTCTTTTCTGTTTTGGGATACGAATTTCTTCCGGCATGTGTTACTCCTTTATGTAAAAACAATTCCGTTCATATAGTTTTACTGTTTCCAGTATAAGCATATAAAAAAATAAAGTCAACAAAACATGAGTATGTACTCACATTTATATTGACAATAAAATTTCGGTGTGATATTCTACAGCCATACAAATATGAGTATGAACTCATATTTGAAAATAGTATATTCTACGTTGCGGAGATATTATTTTTCAGAATACACTGAATGAACCATATGTGAAGCAAAAAAAGCAACAAACTTTCAAATTATGGAAAACCATGTTGACTTTTGAAACATATTGAATAAAAATTTGGGAGGTATAAAAAGATATGATAAAGATTGAGAACTGGTCACCAGAAGATATAGCAAAATACGGCAGACAGATCGGGGAAGCATTTGCCGCATCTCCCGGAATCGCCGAGACGATTCCACATGATGACCTCGTCAAATCTTTCGAGATCATTACTGAATTCTACTACCGAATGGGTACGTTATACGCAACCTCTGAAAAATGTGAAGGTTTCCTCGCATACTGGGATAAGAAAACCAGCCAGCCACTTGGACCTGCTCTGCATATGATCCGGAGAATGCTGCGTGAGATCCCATTTAAATCATTATTAAATATCGCAACCGGATCAAACGAGCAATATAAGAAATTATACCGCAAGGAAAAAGATTATATCGCCGTCTCGATGGTAGTCGTCTTACAGGCTTATCAGGGACAGGGCTTCATGAAGAAGGTTCTGGAGCTGCCATTTGCAGAAGCCGCCAAACGTGGCTGCCCCTGCATTCTTGACACCGACAACATCCAAAAGGTTGTCAAATACGAACATTGCGGCATGACGAAAACTGCCGAGAAGAAGATGGCACATGATATCACGCTGTATACCATGGCATATCTCCCTACATCCGCATAAATCCGGACATCATACAACCGCCTGCCGCACCGGCTTCCATTACCTGTGGCAGGCGTTCTTCATTGATTCCACCGATCGCATATACCGGGACCGGACAATTCGCACAGATCTCACGAACAAATTCCAACCCTCTGCCCTTCAGCCCTTTCTTACATTCTGTCTCAAATATCGTTCCAAGCACGATCTGTGTCGCTCCACTCTTAACTGCAAGCTCGACATCCTCCATGCTGTGACAGGACACACTGATCTCTTTAAAATTCGTTGTCAGTGCATCACGCCAGACATCTGACAAATCCTGCAACACAGGAATCGACAAATGAATATTCTCACAGCCAAGTCTTTCTGCAATCTCCATTCTGGAATGCAGAAAGACAGGTACGCCTGCCGTTCTGTATATTTCTAAAACCTTCGCTGCAAGCTTCTCATATTCTGTATCCGGCAAGTCTTTTTCCCGCAGGATCAATGCATGCGGATGCACCTGAGCGACCTTTTGAAGCTGTTCCAGAAAATCTCCGTTTACCAGCGCGCGATTGGTGATCACGATCGCGTGCTCATAACATTTACACATAGATATAATCGTTTAAGACCGGCTGCAAGCCGCCCTTCTCCATATCCTGATACATGGATGTAAAGGAACGATCATCGTTGATCTCGAACTGCTCATCTCCTACATCCGCATCCTCTTTGCCCTCGTATTTTTCTTCATGATCACCGATTCCGGTCGATACTCCGGCAGAAACCTTTGTTGCACAGATCTTCGTGATTCCGTTTCGGAATGTTGCGCTTTCACGGCTCGATACCGTGATTCCGGCAAACGGCAGGAACATCCGATATGCACAAAGCACCTGACAGAGCTCCTTCTCACCTACATCCCTTGGATTGATCTTCTCATTATTCACGATCGGACGCAGACGCGGGCAGCTCAATGATAATTCTGCATGTGGGTATTTGCGGTTGATATAATAGACATGAAGTGCCGTTGCCAGTGCATCCTTTCTGAAATCATCCAGTCCCAGAAGTGCCGAGAATCCGGCTCCACGCATACCGCCCATCAATGCACGCTCCTGCGCATCAAAACGATATGGCCAGACGCGCTTATGTCCCATCAGATGCAAGGTCTCGTATTTATCTGTGTTATATGTCTCCTGAAAAACAGTCACATAATCAACACCACATTCATGCAGATATTTGTATTCATCCACATTTACCGGGTAGATCTCGATTCCGATATTCTTAAAATATTTTCTTGCGATCTTCACCGCTTCCCCGATATATATAACATCCGAATATGCCCGGCTCTCGCCTGTCAGGATCAGAATTTCTTCCATGCCGGTATGCGCAATAACCTGCATCTCATGCTCGATCTCCTCCATCGTCAGCTTCTTCCGGCGGATGTTGTTATAGCAGTTGAAGCCACAATAAATGCAGTAGTTCTGGCAATAATTTGCGATATAAAGCGGTGTGAAGATATAGACTGTATTTCCAAAATGATTCTTCGTAATCTCCTCTGCTTTCCTTGCCATCTGTTCCAGATACGGTGCTGCTGCCGGTGACAGCAATGCTTTGAAATCCTCGATCGAACAGCTCTCATGTGACAACGCACGTTCTACATCTGCTGCAGTATAGGAATCATAGTCATATGCATCCATAGCCGCAAGCACTTTGTCCTTGATATCCGAATCGATCACCTGCATACCTTCCATATATTCCATATGATTTGTCCGGAACGATGCATCCTGTTCCAGACGATGCTTGCGCGCAAGTGCTTCCTGTGGAAGCTTGTCACTGTCAACAAAATATACCTGATTTTCTTCGTTCATTTCCGACTGCCCCCTAACGCAAGAAACCTGTCAAAGGATCGGAAGCACTTCCGCCTCTTGCAAGTACACGACCCATTCCGGTCAGGTATGCTTTTCTTCCGGCTTCGATCGCAAGCTTAAATGCTGCCGCCATCTCCGGTACATCACCTGCTGTTGCAATGGCGGTATTTGCCATGATCGCAGCCGCACCCATTTCCATTGCTTCACATGCCTGAGATGGTTTTCCGATGCCGGCATCCACGATGATCGGCAGGTCGATCTCATCGATCAGCACCTGGATCATAGCCTTTGTCGCAAGCCCCTTATTACTTCCAATCGGAGCTGCAAGCGGCATAACAGCAGCCGCACCTGCACTCTGAAGATCCCTTGCTACATTTAAGTCCGGATTCATATATGGCAGTACCACGAAGCCTTCCTTTGCAAGGATCTCGGTTGCTTTCACAGTCTCATAATTATCCGGGAAGAGGTATTTTGCATCACGCATGATCTCTACCTTTACAAAATTGCCGCAGCCCATTGCCCGGCTAAGTCTTGCGATGCGGACAGCCTCTTCGGCATTTCTTGCACCGGAAGTATTCGGAAGCAGGGTAACTCCTTCCGGAATATAGTCCAGAATATTCTCACTTTCCTGTGTATTTGCACGTCGTAATGCAAGGGTGATGATCTCTGCCCCTCCCTGTTCAACTGCTGCCTTGATCAGATTCAGGTTGTATTTGCCTGATCCTAAAATGAAACGGCTCTTGAATTCCTTGCCGCCTAAGATGAATTTATCTTCCATGTTTTCTCCTTTTCTCTGCAGAGAAATAAATGTTAGAGTTATATATATTATAATACTCGTATACCTTGACATTACCAACCAAGGGACGCTTCCGCTCGTTGAGTCCTGCAGCGGTACTAAGATGCCGCTTATGCGCCATCAAGTACCGACGGACTCAAATGCCCTTGTTTTGGTATATCAAGGCATCCGAGTATCATGTAATCTCCAATTTTCTCTAACATTTATTTCTCCATTATCAATTGTAATACTTTGTTTGCTTCATGAGCTGCGCAGGCAGCTACCCGCGGAGCGATGAGTCCTATACCGTCGCCGACATCAGTGCTCTGATCTCCGCACACATACAGGCGGCGCATCATCTGGCACGTTTTTATCGCATTCGTATCTGCATACCCTGCCATGCCATTTCCTGATACAACAGTTGCATCCGGACACTGCATCAGTAGTTCGCGCACCAGCATTGCCTTCTGATCCGGTTTGTCAAATGCTTCACACACGATCGGATATCCACCGAATAATTCCTTTACATTGTCCGGAGTTACTTTCGTCTGCACTGTCTCATACGTCAGATATGGATTGATCTGATACAGGGTTTCGAGCAGGGCTTCCGTCTTCGGCTTCCCCAGCTGGGATATAAAGTACATCTGACGATTGAGATTCGTCACATCCACCACATCGAAATCCACCAGAAGCAAATGTCCGACGCCGCTTCTTGCAAGCATGACTGCAATATTTGACCCCAGTCCACCGATACCTGCAACAGCCACCTTCGCCGCACGTAACTTCACCTGCATTTCTTTCGGAAATCGTGCATCAAATGCACGATACAGTTCTTCCTGCGAGATCAGCTCCTGCATTTTTTTCTGCATCTCTGTCATGTCTCAACCTCCGCCAACAAATCGTAATACTTCGATCACATCTTCATCCTGAATGATCGTATTGCCAAGTTCATCTTTTGGAATAATGTCGAGATTCCGTTCTACAACGACACGTTCCGGCTCAAATCCTGCTTCCTTCAAATATTCCAGAAGATTCTTACCGGCAATCTCTTTTTCTTCACCATTGATTTTTACCATGTATGTTCTCCTATCTTTATTAATTACACATTCTCTGCACTACAGGACATATGCCCTGTAACACAAAAAGGCACCGGATCATACAACTATAACGGTATGATCCGGCGCCTGTTATCTTCCTTGTGAAAAGTGGTGCCCCCAGTTCACAAATATTCATGTAAAATCATTTTACCTTATGCAGGGTGTTTGTGCAAGGACTTATTCATTTCACTATTGCAAACTAACTCAGTTAAATATTTTAATTACCGGCTTTCTTCTCTTTGCCAGATTATAAACCTGCAATTATGAGTAAAACCGACAACAGCATGTATCCAACGCCAAGTATTCCAATAATTTTGATCTTGCATTTCTTGAATATTGACAGCACGATCAACGCTACGATCGGATTTAAAAGCAGACACCATTTTGAAACTGCAAGTGCACCTGTTATAATAGCGATCGCAACAATAATTGTTCCACCAAGCCACAGTGTCAGTCCGCCGATAAGCATCGGTATCTTTGTGATTGGATCAATCGCCTGCAAGATCTCATCACATTCGCTGTCTGACATTTTTTTGCTCAACTTCTGATATATAAGTGGTTTCATACAGAAATACATATGGCACAGAAGACCGGTATAGCATCCGATGAGTGTATTGATTTTCAATGCTACAGCCAGTGGTGTGCTTTGTTTTGCAATTAGATCTGCAAGAAGCCACAGGGTAACATAAGCACCCGGCTGTCCAAAAAAGGATAACCAGAAGGACAACTTAAATCTCTTGGTCGGAACCTCTGCCCACCATGGCTGGACTCCATTTAAAGATATGTTCTCATTCTCACCAGGCTTACCCGGCTTGATAAGTGGCAGATCTGCTAATGCAGCTACAAAGTTACTGATAATTCCGAAGATTCCTACGGCAACATAAATGTTCATATCATTCTCCCCTTATGTTTTATTTTTTGTGATTATATAGATAACAGCTATTGGTTAGTGTTATCTAACCAGATAGATTCTACACTCTTTTACAGAATTCTGCAACATATTCTTAAAAAGGGGAATTTATTAAAGACTATTACCATTCATCTACTTCTATAAGTTTTTCCTGCAATGTCTCCTCAAGCTCTGTAAAAGCTGGAATAAAACTATCTCGTATAAACACGATCAATTCATCAATTTCTTCCTCGTTATATATATGAATCGATGTATTTCTTTTTTTCAACATCAGCAGCCAAACAGATGAGTCGTTCACAAATCCGACTTTATACCCGACCTGTAATATTTCTCTTGGCGAACCTGTTTCCGCTCCTTCTACTCCATACATTCTCAGCACTTCCTGCAATACTTTCCAGGCAAGTTCAAAAGTCAGATTAACCTGAACGGTAACACCCATTCGATATATAGCATTGCTGTCTGCTAGATCAAAATCTGCTTTGCCTTGCCATTTGTAAATTGTATAACCGGTCCTGAAATTATAACTGTGATGATCGTACATGCTCCAAACTTTCCTCCCAAAAGCACGCCTGTCACGACCATTAAAATATCTAATATCATACGAACGATCTTAACCTGCCAGTTATTTTTCTCTGCCAATGCAAAGGTTACTGCTTCATAAGAACCTCTGCCAAGAGATGCAGATGCATACAAACCTGTTCCAACTGCAAATAAGATCACCCCTGCCAGCATAATGAAGAAATTTATCCACATATATTTGCTGTATATATGGCATTTTGCAAACAAATCCACACACCCACTGTACACAACCTGATACAAAAATGTTCCTATATGAATCTGCGACCTGTCATAAATAACCGCAAATAAGATCATCACAACAGCTACAACAAACGAAGCCATTCCGATACTTATATGAAATGTTTCTGAAATACCCTGCCACAAAACTGCAAGTGTTGCGCCTCCAAATCCCGCATACAAGGCAAGTGTGATTCCATAAGCTGCAATAACAGAACCTACTATAATTATCACTATTTTTTTCAACCCGTTCTTTGATGACATTATGTTCTTCCTCCATCTTCTGTAATTATATAAATAAAAAAGACTATAGAGCATACTGTTATGTTCAGAAACAGCAAAATCTATAGTCTTCTTTAACGCCGAGACAAGCATTTATATTGTTCTATATATACTGCATTGTATTGTTTTTGTCAATTTCCTTACTTCTTTATCATTCCAATTTATTTTTTCACTTGACTATAATTTCATTTTTTTCCTAAATACGAAAGTTGCAAAAAACAAATGCACAAATGAAATCCAGAATGAAGATGCGCAGATCGTTGAAAATGCAATGTATTAAATTCTGGTCACATGGAAATTACAGCAGTCATCCCCCTGTGCCAGTGTCTTTGTCCGATGTAACTGTCCGCCTTCATTCCGGTAATTCCTCTCATCCATATTACACAGACACGGAACGAATTCAAAACAGTTTTCCCTCTTACCGAGCTTACAGATACCACATTCCGTATATGTATTATAGAATTCATCGATTCCCTTTTCGTAATGGAATTTCCAGTCAAGCTCATATTTTGATGTCTGGCTTGCTATACTTTCCTGCACTTTTTTATCCTGTACCTCATCTGTAAATAACATATATTTTTTATTTGCATGTGCCTTCACCATAAACGGCGAGTCAAATACCGCAGTTACCATCTCGTTTACAACATCGGGATCGATCTTATCCGGCTCTGCTTTATGTAAGGAGAAGACAAATGCTGCAATATACAGATTCATTTCCAATGAACTTCCCCCTATGTCCGGGGTTCTCAAAAGCATCGCCTTGAATTCGCGTTTTACCTTTTTCTTATAGTCTTTCATATCCATATCCGGATTTATCTCTGCAAGTCTGGCTAAGGCTGATTTAAAACATAACAATTCTACTGCTTTTGCATAAATTCCGTATTTCAGCATACTTATCATCTATCCTTTCGTTTTCCAATGGCTTTTATTTCTTCAGGATCTGTGCGATCTCACTTTAAAAAAGTGTACAGATCCATGCAACTACAGCACAGATCGGAATATAAATAATGAAATGTAATATGTGTGTCTTCTTGTTATATCCGAACATATGCGGACCCACAACACCTTTCAGTTCCGGGTAGAAATGTGGGAAGAAGTTCGAATGACAGAGAAGCACCCAGTCAAAAAAGCAGATATCATAGATCTCCATGCAATAAAGCATGATAAGGAATCGTGCAAAGAAATTTAAAAATCCATAATCATTTTTTACACCATCCCATACGCCTAGAACAACCGCACCTATAAACATAAGAAGTGCGATTACTTCTATGATCCAGCCGATTGCATGTGCACCACGGAACCGCTCTTTTGAATCTGGAATGGCTTCCAGATTCTCCTTTGGTGCAGACGAGAAAAACCTCTTATCCTGAATAAAACCGACTCCTCCATATAAAATGAGGAAATACGCCACCCAGATCATAACCGTTGCAACTATCGTTATCACCATTTTACTCTCAACCTCCTAAGTACTTTAAGTTAGTTCTATCTAACGATTATTATAGCATACTGACTTATGATTACAAGCCACTTTCCCCTTATAATTCCTTATATAAAAAGACGGGAGCCTGTGCTCCCACCTTCATAACCTAACTTAATTTTTCTACCTTGTTTCTCTGTATTTTCTTCAAAAATACATATCCCGCTAAGCATGAGACAAATTCTGTAATCGGGAACGCCCACCAGATCAACGAAACACCCATCTGACCATTTCTTACAAAGAAAGAAAAAATAGCTGCCAATGGCAATATGATCACAAGCTGTCTGAGAAGTGATATGACAAGCGACTCAAGGCCGCCATTCAATGCCTGATAGATTCCCTGATATGCCACATTGATTCCGGCAAATATAAAACTGATCGAGATAATTCTCATTGCACCGATAAAATACGCTCTTGACTGACCTGCATTGAACAGCGAAGCAAAGGCATTTGGAAAAATCTCTGTGATGAGAACGCCCAGGATCATCAATGCTATGGTATAAATAAGACCATAGCGGATTCCATCTTTGATCCTTTTTTTGCTTCCCATACCATATGCAAAAGCTATGATCGGCGTGATCGCATCTCTCAGGCCAAATGCAAGGAACAATACAAACTGCTGCACCTTATAAAACAATCCATATGCCGTCTGGGCGGAAGGATTGAATTTTAAAATAAGATTCATCGCATAAACCATAATTGACATAAGTGCCTGTGCAATGATTGCAGGAAGACCAATGGAATAGATTTCTTTCATAGTTCTGGCACTCGGCTTCATATGTTTTATTCCATGTTCAAATTCCTTATTTAACTTCAGATGAAATACCAGAAGCAAACCGGCAGATACGATCTGTCCTATGACGGTAGCATATGCGGCTCCCGCTACCCCCATTTCTGGAACAGGGCCAATACCATAGATCATGATCGGGTCAAGAATAATATTTATAACAGCTCCCGCAACCTGACCGATTGTTGAATAAAGGGAACGTCCTGTTGCCTGTAATAATTTTTCAAATAATGAAAAGAAGATAATGCCAAAGGACAACACACAGCAGATCCGCAAATATGTTGTTCCCATCGAGATAACTTCCGGATCAACGGTCTGAGATGAGATATAGGCTTTCACTCCAAAGATACCAAATAACAGACATACCACATAAATAATTCCACCAAGAAATAAACTGTTGCCTGCGACTCTTGCTGCTTTTTTCATATCTCTCTGCCCAAGGGTCATGGCAAGAAGTGCATTTGTTCCTACACCTGTTCCGATTCCTACAGCCACCATAAGCATCTGAACCGGAAATACCAGTGTGAGTGCATTTAATGCCGCTTCACTCCCCACCTCCATATTGCCTACAAATGCACTGTCCACAATATTATAGACCGCCTGCAATGCCATCGATAAGATCATCGGTATTCCCATCTGAACCATCAGCTTATTTACCGGCATCTCCCTCATCTTATTACTTTCCGCCATCTTAATTTAATCCTCCTTTTTCACACAAAAAAAGTGTGTACTTATCTTATAAGTTGGACTTACGCTGATAAGCTACACACTTTCTAATGGCAATATATAATTAAAAAAACGAGCAACAAAACTGGATTTACGCATGTTTGCTACTCGTTCAAGACGTTATTATATTTCTCATTTTCGAAAAAGTCAAACGAAAAATTGGGATGGCTTTAATCCGACAATGCATCCAGTGAATTGCAGAAAGATAAAAACCGTCTGTTAAATTTCTCGTCCATATTGCCTGATATCCTCCAATAATAACTGATTCCTACAGGTATCCATATTCACTAAATCCACACTGAAAAGTGTTGGCAATTCTTCCACTTTTTCAACAAGTGATTCAAAGTTATCCACACCCGAAACAGCAATATCAATATCGCTTCTTTCCATCGCTGTACCTTTTGCCCTTGAACCATATAATATTACTTCTTGCACTACTCCACAATCTTAACTCTGCCCGACTTTCTTGGTTTGCTGTGTGGCTGCTCCTTTGATACATAACTTCCAGCCAGATGAGTGCGGTCAAAATGTGCCATATGAAACCAACTCCTTATCTGCTCTTATCCCGGACAAATAATGATCCGGCGTTTTTCTGTTACACTCATAGTTTACATTGAAATATCACGCAAAAAAAGTACGCACTTTTTTATTACATAGTCACCTTTTCGTAACCACTTACTTCATTAAAAAAGATCCAGCATATTATCCAGATAGACAGCCTCCCGGACGTGCAGTTGATATTCCGGTTTTGTCATATAATAAAGCAAAAATTCCAGGACCAACGCACTGCCAAGACTCCGCCCCTCAATCTTAAAATGAGAAAATCCCATCGGCAGATATGTTTCTTTTATATCATTGATTCCGATAAATCCCGGATTTGTCATTGCCTTTGAAAAACGATAACCGCCCATGACATCTGAAGCCGTACACTCATGCTCCGGGCAATCCTCTCCAAGATTCTTGCGACTGACCGTTTCATAACATTTGCGTCTGTCCTTACAGCCAAAGGAACAACATTCATTACACAGGAATTCCACTTTATCCCTCTGCGACTGTGTCAGTGTTTCCCATTTGTCCCATGCCTTATTCAATCGGAAATCCGGCACAACATAACGGAAATCTTCCCGATCTGTCTCCTTTACCAACTCCTCAAAATCTGTCAGAACCTTTGTAGTCGATGATACAAAATAAAAACCCGGATACTGCTTTTTTAGGTAATCTAACAACAACTCCGAATGGACGATCACCCCATTTTCTGCCTTTCCGTTTTTTTCAAATAATCTGCAAAGCTCGTTACATCTCTTATCTGCCAGATGCTCCTCGCAAAGCAGCGAGTTACTGAAGGTCAGCCGGGCTGAGATTCCATACTCGTCCATCAATTCCCGAACATCCTCCGGATCACAATCACCATATCCAACACGTCCGCCACCCCACAGGCAGTCCGCCGGAGCACCATAGATCGAACCGATCTCGCACCAGTCATAGAAATATTCTCTGTGCTCACGGAACAATGGCAGGAAGATACGATACAGCTCATAGAATTCGAACAGCCCCGGTAAATGATAATATGCTGTTTTATCTGTATGAATACATGCGTTTTTCGGTGCTTTACTAAATGTAATTGTAAATGGCTTCTGCATATATTACCTCATTTTATACTTTTTTTATATTTTCCTTTATTTTATACTTTTTTACAAGATAATTTCTATAAAGTAAGAACGCCGATAGTTCCCGGCTCTCGAACGTGACCATTATATAAGAAAAAGCAACCCGGCAAACATGATCACCCCGATTACATTTGCTTTTGCCGGAAGTTTTGTTGGCAGGATCACGATTGCAAGCGGCAGCAGATTAAAAATACATGCCCATGCCGGAAGTGAAGTTTTTCCTGCCACAACAGCAATAAAAAATGCTGCCGCAAATACCAACATTCCCAGATATCCCAGATACATCGTATAACAGGTTGTCTTAAAGAAATCCCATACCGCATGCAGAGCTTCTTCTGTCAGATTTAATTTTACAAAAAACCATTCAACCAGACAACAGAACAGATGATGCAATGCAAGATTGATAAACATGACAAGTGTTGCTATCAGCATGATCAGATAATATGTTTCTGAATACTGCTGCATCCAATCACAAAGAGCTATGTATCCGAATATCTCAAGCGTCATTGCACACACGCCCAACAACATCGCAACCGACAGATTCTTCAGTGGCATTCCATGAAAGGCTACCTTGGATTTTTCATAATCCTTAAAATTTGTCAGATCGACTTTTCCATTTGGAGCATATGTCAGAAATCCATCTGAAATCCCACACAATATATGCCCGATCAATGCCATCACCATAAATATTTTCCACTGTAACATAATATCTATTCTCCTTTATAAAAAAAATATGCCAATACAGTTAGCCTCTGCTAACTATATTAGCATATTCTTCATCAACCATGCAAATGCTTTCGCCGTCCGGAGCACCATATTAAATTATAAACGTTTCCAGATCATCCGGGATCAGAAGATTCCCACTGAAATATTTTCTTCCTTCTTCATAATACAATTCTTTTCGATGTGAAAGATTCCGATCCTCTGTATGATACAGCAGCAGATTTTTCACATGCAATTCTTCTGCAAACTCACAGGCATTTTTCACTGTTGAATGATGCTTCTCGTATGGATGGAATATATCCGCCTGACCATCCAGACAAAATGCTTCGTGCAACAACCATGTACTGTTCTCTGCATACTTCTTTTCACATGGATTGTATGGTTCATCTCCGCAGCAGGTTAATCTCTCTCCATCTCCCAGTTCCATGCAGAAACCGAACTGTTTCGCTTTTGTGGATTGGATATCAAAAAATGTAACCCGTTTATTCAAAATTTCAACAGACTCTCCATTTTTAACTGCTATCAGATGCAGCCGTTTACCGATAAAATCTGTCTCTTTCTTTGGCAGAAGTTTTCTGGCCAGATCAAGCAGCAGATCAATGACTTCATCATGTGCATATATCACAGCTTCGCCTTCATATTCGCCCTGCTTCATATGCTGGCATATCATACGGATCATCCATATGATACCCGTAATGTGATCGATATGTTTATGTGTCACAAAGATAGTTCTAACCTCTTTCCAGTCAATTCCAGCATGCTTTAACTGATGCAGAATGGCACTTCCACCGCCACCATCCACCATAAAATATTCCTCATTTTCCTGCAACACAAAACAGGTGTTATAACATTCCGTAACAAGTGCATTTCCTGTTCCAAGCATCGTAATATTCATAAAGTATCACCTTCTTCTGATCGTTCCTTTTGTTCGTTCCATCACCCATGCAAATGCCTTCGCCGTCCGGATTCCCGGTTCTTTAAAATGATTTCCCGAATTCCATTCCAGCATACTGTCAATCTCCTGCTCCTGCAGCCATCCATACAATTCCCGGATACAATCGCCTACCGCAGCCATAACCTGATTCTTCGTTCTTTCTTCCCGATCACCAAGACTCAGATAAACAGCAGGGCTTGCAATCCCATATTCTTTCACATACGAAAGAAATCCCGGAAACCAAACCGATGGGGATGCTGCCGCTATCCCGGCAAACCTGTCCGTCTGGCAGGATGCCCAAAGTACAAACAGCCCCGCAAGGGAATATCCACCAAGATAATAAGTCTTACTTTCATCCTTACACAATTCCAATATCTGTGCCAGTAACGCCGACGCACCCTCACCAAAATCTTCATTTCCAAATACAGCAGGGGCTCTCCACGGAGACAGATCCTGATTCCAGCTATCTACTTTAACTGCGACCATCTGAAATTCCCGAGAAGTCCTCTTCTTTATCTCTGAAACCTCATTTTCTATATCATGCACATCATGATCTCCCACTGGCTGAATCAATACAATATTTGCTTCCGGATCACCATATTTATATACAACCATTTTTTCTCTCCAAATTTAAGTATATTATTATAATATCTGAAACATCACCACTCCGCAAACACATAATATACTTCCCTTTCTCCTGAAATACCAGACAGCATAACGCTATCTGATCAAGGCACTTCGATTATATTACTGACTCTGATATACGTTCCATTTATATATGCCTCAAGCCAGATCGATGTATCCGGATATGTATATTCTGCCGGCAGCTGCAATTCACCTTCTGCTGCTCTGTCCAAAAGAAGCGAACCGTCCCGCTCAATATGCCAGCCCAGATTATCATATCCTTCGACTTCATCTCTTGTGATCACGCCATTTTCATAAGTTAGTGTAAATGCTTCAACAACCGGTGTTTCTGCAATTAACTGATATCTGTGCGAAAAATACCGGATACTTCCAAATCTTCCGTTTTTCTTTTTATACACAACCGTTGCATCGCAGTCTCTGAAATTAATACCGGCTTCCCTGCCAACGATCGAGCCGGTTTCAGGGCCGAGTGTTCCAACCATACCTGATACATTTACATTTATCCAGTCTTCAGAACCATAAATTTCTCCGCCTGCAATTCCTACATACGTTCCTCCGGACACATATGCCTTTTCAAAAGTGATATTCTTCATCTGCAAGGAATAGGAATATCCTACAAATCCGCAATGTCCACCGTATTTTGTATCTATATGCATATTTTTTATTATATGATTTTGTCCATCTATAAGCCCCACAAATGTAGTGTGCTCAAGATATCTGTCCGGTCTGTACCATCCGCCCATCGGAACCCATTCCAGGCCGCCAAGATCTATATCCGCCTCAAGGTAGAGTTCCACGGAATCATTATACCCTTTGACTGCATTGACATAATACACAACTCCAGCCAGTTGTTCCTTTGTTTCTACATGAAACACGGGAGCATTTTCTAATGCCCAGTCCGTGTCCGCAATCTCCATGATCGAGCCGGTATCCCCATAATTTTCCCAGTCTGTTTTTGTCGGATCATAGTCCTCATAAGCACTGTCCTCTGAGTTTGCATATGAATATTCTTCATAAGTACTGTCTTCCAGATCTGCATCTGTATAATTCTCATATATTGATCTTGGCATAAATATGCCGAAAAGCACTCCGAATATAATTATAAATATTTTCCACATAGTAATTTCCCCTTCCCCATTATATAAACCCTATTTTTTTGTTACTACTGTATCAAGGACATATTTTTCTTTTATCTGTTTTAACATCTCCATATGCGGCATCTGCAAATGCTTCTGCTGATCCTCCTCCGATTCCCATTCCTCTACGAGCAGCAGTTTGTCCGGATCTTCGGCATCATCATAATAATTATATGACATGCAACCCTTTTCCTTCCGAATCTGATCTAAAATCCCGGATGCCATCACAGCCTCAACAAATTTTCCTCTCATCCCTGATTGTGTTGTATATCTGACAAGCAAAACGATGTTTCTCATTTTTTCTCTCCTGTTATTTAGCCCCGTCAGCTTATGTATTACTTGCTTTCCTTCATGTCAAACAGATTTTCCCTTAATACACAGTTACCTCAATGTTTCACCCAGAATTATAAATTTTCCGCCGCATATAGCTTCCTTGTCTGTTTCCGGTTACGTCGGCGTCCCAACCTCGATCAGATTTCCATCCAGATCATAGAAACGAACCACCTTCTGTCCCCAACTGTGAACCATAAGTGGATTTACATATTCAATCGACGGATATAACCGCTCCAGCTTTTCAACAAAAGCTTCGATATCCCGCTCCTCAAAATATAGCTCGGTGGAATTATTGTGGGATATCACATCTCTTTTAAGAAAATCTTTCCATATCCTCTCATCCTGCAATACAAGTCCTTCCGTCAGAATCAGATTTCCGTCATTATCTAATATTGGTTCGAGTCCAAACAGATCATGGTAAAATTGCTTTGACCGTTCAATATCTTTCACAACAATTAACACATTCCTCAGTCTCATTCCACACCTCCATATTTTTATCTGTTTTAAATGATCTCCGGTCTTTCACATAAAATGTCACATTTGCCTCCGGATCTGTGCCCGGTATATTCACCCACCCGGCATATGGATCACGCAAAAACTGCCATATTCCGTAGTAAAATACGGCAGAGATGAAGCATTGACCAACTCGTCCTTCAGACTCAAACAGGCACTTGTATTTACCGGCACTATGCATCTCATTACGAAATCTTTGATAATGTCAATATATAATTAACTGGATGCAGTTATAACTCCACCTTTATTTTTCTATTTTCTAATATATGACTCTGCCATAGACAGCAGCATTTCTCTGTTATTCAACTCGGGACTGCCAAGCACCTGATTCAGAAGCTCCTGCAGAATCTCACCGATCTCCTTGCCCGGCTTTACGCCAAGTGCGATCAGATCCTTTCCATTAATGGCAAGCTGTTTAATCGTCAGACAATCTTTCGCATCCATGATCTCCTGATACAATTTCTCCAGATGCTCGATGCTGCTTCTCCGTTCTTCTAACTTATAATCACTCTGCGCCGCCATATCCGCCCGACGGATCTTGATATAATAAGGGAAGAAATCTGCCCCCATCCTGCTGAGTGCTTTTCGGAAGGTTGTCTTTTTTAACATTGCCCCTAAACCATAATCATGCCACAACACCATCTTGCATACCAGATCTGTCGTTTCATTGTCAAACCGTAGTCTGCGAAGCACCTTACGGGCAATCTCTGCCCCCTTCTCATTATGTCCATAGAAATGGTCGATACCATTTTCATCCACGATATGACATTCCGGCTTTCCCACATCATGAAGCAGCGCAGCCCATCTGCATACTGTAGTTGGCTCGATAACCTTAACTGCTTCCATTGAATGAACGCCTACGTTGTATTTGTGGTATGGATTGTTCTGCGGCTGTTCCATCATCCGGTCAAATTCCGGCAGAATATATGCTGTTATACCTGTCACATATGCTTCCATCAATTTCTCCGGATGCGCAGAAGTCAGCAATTTGTCAAGCTCCACGCGGATACGTTCGGCACTGATATCCTGTAAGAACTGTGCCCGTAGGATCATCGCTTTTCTGGTATCCCTTTCGATCGTGAAATCAAGCTGGCCTGCAAACCGGATTGCCCGAAGGATTCTCAGGGCATCTTCATCAAATCGTGCCAGCGGATCACCGACCGCCTTGATTACCTTATTGTCCAGATCATCCATTCCACCGAACAGATCGATCACACCTGCTGAAGGACTGTATGCCATAGCATTGATCGTAAAATCCCTACGCTTCAAGTCTTCTTCTAAATTTGCAGTAAATTCCACAGAATCCGGTCTTCTGTGATCGGAATATTCTCCATCCACCCGGTAGGTGGTTACTTCATATGCCTCTTTACCAAACATAACCGTAACCGTACCATGCTTAATTCCGGTATCGATCGTCCGTCTGAATAACGCCTTTACCTGTTCCGGTCTTGCTGCTGTCGTAATATCCCAGTCTCCCGGTTCTCTGCCAAGAATACTGTCTCTCACGCATCCACCAACAATATAGGCTTCATATCCGGCAACTTCCAGTGTCTCTATTACCTTTTTCGCATTCTCCGGCATCCTGATCTCCATATCACAACCTCCTCCTTGGGTATTTCTATGCCTTTCTGTACACAATACCATTACTTTATTTTTTGATAGGGTATCTCTCATCTTCTCTTCTAGTATACCCTATGATCTATCCTTCTCTTGGGTATCACTTCTGTTTCTTAGCTGTCATACCCACATGCCTACCTCTCACTTGGGTATCACTTCTGTTTCTTAGCTGTCATACCCGTATGCCTGCCCTTCCCTTGGGTATCATTTCTGTTTTCTAGCTGTCATACCCACGCGCCTGCCCTTCTCTTGGGTATCACTTCTGTTTCTTAGCTGTCATACCCACGCGCCTGCCCTTCTCTTGGGTATCACTTCTGTTTTCTAGCTGTCATACCCACATGCCTACCTCTCACTTGGGTATCATTTCTGTTTCTTAGCTGTCATACCCACATGCCTATCTCTCTCTTGGGTATCACTTCTGTTTCTTAGCTGTCATACCCACATGCCTACCTCTCACTTGGGTATCACTTCTGTTTTCTAGCTGTCATACCCACATGCCTACCTCTCACTTGGGTATCACTTCTGTTTTCTAGCTGTCATACCCGTATGCCTGCCCTTCACTTGGGTATCATTTCTGTTTTCTAGCTGTCATACCCGTATGCCTATCCTTCAGCTGGGTATTAACAAGCTTTTTCGTCCAATATACCCTCAAGCGCCATCATCTATGCCATATTTCATGATATCAATTGAAAACAGCATATTCCATCCCAAATATATATTACATTAAAATAGGTGATAACAATCTATTAATATGTTTGTTATCACCTATTGCAAGTATCATAAATTCCGCAAAATCAAATACACTACTTATCTATCATCTGCTAATGGCTGGTCTTTCTTTTATCATACTTTGCCAAAGTATACCATCATCTTTGCCGGTGTTCCTCTTATCATACTTTGCCAAAGTATACCATCGTCTTTGCCGATGTTCCTCTTAGTATGCCTTGCCAAAGTATACCATCGTCTTTGCAGGCTTACCGCAATGTACACAGACATCGGACAGATGCTCCTGCTCAAATGGCATACATCTGGTTGTTGCACCGGTCTCATCCTTGATCGCTTCCTCACAGGCTCTGTCGCCACACCACATAGCTTTGATGAATCCCTGCTTTCTTGTCAGAATGTCAGTGAATTCTTCCCAGTTATGAGCCTCATGTGTATTGGCATCTCTGTGAGCAGTTGCCTTTGCAAGCATGTCTGCCTGCATCTTCTCAAGGATCTCTCCAACTGCTTCTGTAATATTATCTAATGACACAACTGTCTTTTCTCTGTTATCACGACGTACGATAACTGCCTGACCAGCTTCGATATCCTTTGGTCCGATCTCGATACGAACCGGAATGCCGCGCATCTCCTGCTCAGAGAATTTCCAGCCTGGGTTCTTATTAGAATCATCCAGCTTAACTGTGAACTTCTCAGAAAGAGCTGCCTTGATCTCCTGTGCCTTTTCAAGAACGCCTTCCTTCTTCTGGTTGATCGGAATGATCATAACCTGTGTAGGAGCGATTCTTGGTGGAAGCACCAGACCGCTGTCATCACCATGAACCATGATGATCGCGCCGATAATTCTGGTTGACATACCCCATGAAGTCTGGTGTACATACTGTAATTTATTATTTGCGTCTGTATACTGAACGCCAAATGCCTTGGCAAATCCATCTCCGAAATTATGGCTTGTACCGGACTGAAGTGCCTTACCATCATGCATCAGAGCTTCGATCGTATAAGTAGCCTCTGCACCTGCAAACTTCTCTTTATCTGTCTTACGTCCCTTGATCATAGGAATAGCCAGAACCTGCTCACAGAAATCAGCATAGACATTTAACATCTGGATGGTTCTTTCCTCTGCTTCTTCTGCTGTAGCATGTGCCGTATGACCTTCCTGCCATAAGAATTCCATCGAACGAAGGAAAGGTCTGGTTGTCTTTTCCCAACGAACAACTGAACACCACTGGTTATAAACCTTTGGAAGATCTCTATATGAATGAATGATATTCGAATACAGATCACAGAACAGAGTCTCTGATGTAGGTCTTACACATAAACGCTCCGGAAGTGGATCCAAGCCACCCTGTGTTACCCAAGCAACTTCAGGTGCAAATCCTTCTACGTGATCCTTCTCCTTCTGAAGAAGACTTTCAGGAATGAACAATGGCATATATACATTTTCTACGCCTATTTCCTTGAATCTTCTGTCGAGTTCCTTCTGTATATTTTCCCAGATGGCATAACCGGCCGGTCGTAAAATCATGCATCCTCTTACACTTGAATAATCTGTAAGCTCTGCTTTCTTTACAACATCTGTGTACCACTGGGCAAAATCTTCGTCCATGGAAGTAATAGCCTCTACTAATTTCTTTTCATTAGCCATCTCAATTTTCTCCTTTATATACTCATAAAATAATTCTATCGTGTAACCTTTTAAATGTGTCTGACATCTATACCTGTCTTTTAAAAAGTTATATACCTTCTGTCATTATATAGATATAGTCCAATATTTTCAAGGGATTTTTGCTTGTTCTCATAGCTTGTTCTCGTGGAATTGTTCTTATAGAATGCAAAATATTTTTTTCTTGCATTTTCTACCATTTGTGTATATAGTATCCATGATAAATTGCGTATAAAAAATATAAAACGAGGGATAAATAAATGAGCGAACAAGAACAGAACCATTCTTCCTTCCATCTGAAAAATGGAACAGACAAGTCAGGCAGACTTCCCATCTCCGAACAATACCTGCAGGAAAAAGAGCTTCCGGATCAGACCGAAGACATCAATACCAAAGGCATGACCGAGACTGCTATCCTGCGGTTAAAATCAACACAGGAACCATCAACAAACAAGACAAATAGTATCGCAGGCTCAAGCTACAGTATCACAGCCTCCTATCAGGATATGATCAAAGATCAACAGGCATCCCTGTCCAGACAGAGGAAAACGACACATACCTTCAAAGTTATGAAGATAACCATTATCGTTGTTCTGATCCTCACAGCAGCATTTGTCTCAATCTATTTCGTTATGACCCATCTTCCTGAAAAACGGGATGAACGGACAGTTGAAGAAAAACTGTGCGATTCCCTATGGACAGTAGAGGATCAGGGGAACTTTACCTTCTCAGAAGATATGACCGTCACCGAAAAAGGGCAGACGACACGGACAGGAACCTATGAGATAAATGATCAGAACGTTCTTATTATGACTTTCAAGGGCGAAACCATAAGCTACTTAATAGAATATGACAGCGATGGAAATATGCGCTGGGTTCACAGCTATAATGGCTTTGAAGATGTAATCTATCCGACATCTATCCCAAAAGCCAAATAGATATATGTAGTAGCCAGATTCAGCTATCAGCATATTTTTCACCCTCAAATTTTATTTGAAAAAGATTAAACCGCCTTCATCCCTTTATTTATCAGGGTTGAAGGCGGTTTTTATCAACACATTTGGTCCTATAGCTTCGGTTTTTATCTCTAAAATTCATCCAGCTCGATAATCTCGAATGCCTTGCCTTCCGGCTCATTCTTAAATACCATGTGTTCTCCTGTCACAGGATGTTCAAATTCCAGCCTGGATGCATGAAGACCGATCTGTTTATAAGATTTTTTTGTCTTCCGGAACTTAGGATTGTACTTTGTATCACCCCAAATGCCTGCTTTTTTACCAGCCATCTGAACACGGATCTGATGTGTTCTGCCTGTGATAAGATTGATCAGCACATAGCTTAAGATTCCATCATCTGTCTCCATGACATCTAACACTTCATAATCAAGCTCTGCTAATTTTGCTCCCGGTGTATCTTTATCCACAATCCTTGTGACATTGGTCTGGTTATCATGAATCAGATAATTCGTGATCGTTCCGGCATCATTCGGAAGTTCACCTGTTAAGATCGCCTGATAATATTTGACCATCTCACCATCTTCGCTCTGTTTAGACAATTTTGCCGCAGCTTCTTTATTCTTTGCAAATAACATAATGCCGCCAACCGGTCGATCCAATCTGTGGATCGGTGCCAGATACGGTTCCTCTGTCCGATGCTCTTTCTCAAAGATACGGAGCTTCAACATACTGACCATATTTTCAGAATTCTTCTTATCCGGCTGTGATGGCAGTCCGTATGGCTTCACAGCAACCAATATATCATTATCTTCATATAATACTTCTATCTTCATCTGTTATCTCCTTATCAGAACCTCTTACAATCCAAAGCCCTGATACGCTCTCTCCTGCCTGAATAATTTCTGTCTCACTACATTCTGAATCTGTATCCTACGCCCCATACAGTCTCGATATACTGTGGCTTAGATGTATCAAATTCAATCTTCTCGCGAATCTTCTTAATATGAACCGTTACGGTCGCTATATCCCCGATACTCTCCATATTCCAAATCTTATTGAACAGTTCATCCTTTGAAAATACTTTATTCGGATTGCTTGCAAGGAAGGTCAAAAGATCAAATTCCTTATTTGTAAATACCTTCTCTTCGCCATCCACATAGACACGACGATCAGTTTTATCGATCTTCAAACCACGAATCTCGATCACGTCATTCTGCAATGCAGTTGAACCGATCAATCTCTCATATCTGGAGATATGTGCTTTTACTCTGGCAACCAGTTCGCTTGGACTAAAGGGTTTTGTTACATAATCATCAACACCAAGTCCCAATCCACGAATCTTATCAATATCATTCTTCTTCGCTGTTACCATGATGATCGGAATATCCTTCTTCTCACGAATCTGACGACAGATTTCAAATCCATCCAGATCCGGCAGCATCAGATCAAGCAGGATCAGACTGTAGTCATTCTCCAGTGCCTTATCCAGACCCTTTGCTCCGTTTGTCTCTATTTCGACTTCAAAATCATTTAACTCCAGATAATCTCTCTCCAGTTCTGCAATACTAAGTTCATCTTCAATTATCAATATTCTGCTCATCTTTATTTTCCTCCTTGATGTACTTCTTCAATGTGAAATAGATCGTTGTACCCTCGCCTTTCGTACTGGTTGCCCAGATCTTTCCACCATGTTCTTCCACGATCTTCTTACAGATAGCAAGTCCCAGTCCGCTTCCGCCTCTGGAACGTCTTGCATTGTCTGCACGATAGGTTCGGTCAAATATATGCGGCAGACTCTCTTTATCAATACCCCGTCCATCATCATTGATCGATACCTTGATCATCTTCTCACTTTCCTCTATAGAAATGTCAATATGACCTTCCTCTTTGTCTGTATACTTGATTGCATTCGTAACAACGTTGTTGATAACTCGTTTCAACTGATCCGGATCAACGACAACCTTTACATCTTCTGCACAATAGTTATTATAAGTAAGAGTCATATTATGTGACAACAGATCTGCCCGAACCTCTTCCATACAATCATTAAAATAATCCTTAACTGATACCCTGTGGAATTCATATGGTATCGCATTGTTCGTAATATTTGTATAGAGCGACAGCTCATTAATCAACGCATCCAATTCATTTGCCTTATTATAGATCATCTTCAGATAGCGATCCTGTTTCTCCGGCGTATCTGCCACACCATCCATCAGACCTTCGACATAACCTTTGATCGTCGTGATCGGCGTTTTCAGATCATGGGAAATATTACTGATCAACTCTCTGTTCTCTTCCTCATACTGCATCTTAAGCTCAACCGACTCATTCAAACGTACCCTCATGTCATTAAATGACCGGCATAACTCTCCGATCTCATCTTTTCTGCTGCTGCTCACGTCGACCGGGCTGTTCAAATTTCCTGTACCAATCTCCTCTGCTGCCTCTTTTAATCGTACCAGCGGTCGAATAAACTGTGTATATACCAGCGCTGACAATGCCGTCGTCAACACAAGCATGATCAAAAACATCATAAAAATGAAACCCACAAGTGCACTCTTAAACTGGCTGACATAATTACCATAGTAGGTAACCAGAAAAACGCTGATCGGTTTTCCATCAATCTGATAATCAATCTCATTACACAGATATGCTTGCGGGGTAGTCAACATATATTCATAGGTTTTTCCATACTCTCCAAATGAGTATGAACCTTGTGCCCCCATATCTTCCACACTGACTTCCGATAAATTGTTATCCTGATCAATGTCTCTTTCACCATTTGTATAAATGGTTCTTTTAGTAAGTAACGAGGATTCCAGTTCCTCTATATCTTTCTGTATTCCGGAATATACAAATTCTCCGTTCAGATAGACAAGAACCGATGTCCTGTAATTTCCGGCTTTCTGATTCAAACTTTCAAGATATTTTTTATCATAAAATTTATTGGGATTTGTCTGCAGATCTTCCTGTACCTCCGACATGATAATCGACAGATTTCTATAGGTCTCCTTGATCGGATCACTAATGGAATATAATGACTGTATACTATATCCAACTCCAAACATTTCTGACAGATAACTTCGTCCGATCACAATCGTTCCTATCACCATGATCAACACGATAAAAATCCAGACCGAGATCAATGCCCATTTAACTTTTTTAATGATCTTCATATGTTTTCCTTTATAAAAAATTTTCAATACCCATCTCGTAATCTTTCTGATTACTCGATGTCTTTTCCTTCGCAATGCTCATCTCGTAATCTTTCTGATTACTCGATGTCCGTGCTTCGCACTATAGAATAAAAACTACATAGACCTCATTGTAAGCAAGCTTACATTCGGTCTATGTACTTTTTATTCTGCATTGCTTGGCTTACGCTCATTATATCGTGAGCATAGCTCACTCAATGCATTCGAAAAATTATCCCTTGCAAGCAAGTAATTTTTCTTCATTATATCATGCTTTTGCAGCCTCTTATATGAAGTTTTTATAAAGAAAACGAATGATAGATGAATCTGCATACATTGTTACTTATTTTTCTTGCCAAAGAAATGTTTTTTCTTTTTTCCGGTAGTTTCTGCTGCCGCAATCTCCCGTCTGGTCTGCTGCATTTCCCGGATCACGGTATCCAGTCTTCGGTACCGCTCCTCAGCCCGCTCGTCCTGTTCTCTCATAATGACATCCATCTGCTTTGCTATCTGCTCGGTTGCCTCCGCTGTCACTGCCTGACTGATTGGCTTAATATTCTCCTTTATGGAATTTCCAACGATCTTTGACATCACGGACTGGAACTGAACCAGCTTGAAATCCACGATTCTTGCCTGATCGTCATCCACATCTTCACCGATCTGTGTTACCGTATTCACTAACTCCGAGGTAAAATCTGCCTCTACCTCTTTGGATGCATCCTCCGCCGGAACACCATTTTCCAAAATATCATACATTTTCTGCACCAGTTCATGTATTGCCTTAAGCTGAATTCCGCGATCCTTCAATTCCTTTATCTTCTTTAAAATGCGGATATCCTGCTCATCATAATATCGATGTCCCATATCATTCCGCTTGATCCGCATATCAAGTTCCTCTTCCCAATACCTTAATACATGAGGCTCCACATCAACCAGCTTTGCCGCTTCCTTTATCAGATATTTATTTCCCATTTATATGTACCCTCCTGCTTTATTTTCGGACAGTCAGACCCAGCCTGTCCATTACACAAAATAATTCTACATTTATCTTCCCAGCTCTACAATTCATATCGTAGGCATTATTCCTACAGGATTCTACAAGATTTTCGCCATATTTTTTTCACATAAAAAGCAGCCCATTTAGCTGCCCGTAATGCATAGACTGCCCCTGCAATAACTTACTGCGGTTTCTGTTCGCTGCATATGCCTGATTTGTAAATACTCCTGCGTCAACTCGCTCTTTGAGCTCGAACGGACGCTCGTATTTACTGGCAATATGCATCTCACAACGAAATCCTCGCACATATTATTGCAGGGGCAGTCTATGCATTACGAGCAGCTAAATGGGCTGCTTTCTATTCTTAATTATTTATTTTTACAATTTTAAAATCTCCATCTGCATTTTTTCGAAAATAGATGTTTTTATAATTTGAACCAATAAGATAAGAATCTTCATCTCTGCCCTGTCGCAGGTTAGCCAGAGAATCTTCATTCACGGCTTCAAGAATATCCTTTGTAAAAATATCTTCTGCCGGAATCGCCATCAGCTCATCTATATTCCCGATCGACTGTCCGCTTCCAAGCTCCTGCGGATAATTCATAATCTCTGATAAGGCCTGCATATCCTTATTCTGAATGATCGTTATAACCTGTCCGGCAAACTCTTCGGCTGCTGCCTCTGTACTTTTCTTTACATCGGCACGCTCCGTATAATGATTCTCAAATATCAGATTTGACAAAATCTCCTCTAACACAGAATCTTCCGCCGTAACATATACATACAGACTGTAATGAATATTTTCATCGCTCCAGAATACCACTCTTCCGGGATCCAGCTTATAATAGGTCGCATTATAACTTCCTACAGAAGTTACAACCATATTTCCGTCACCGTTATTCTGAACACCGGCCAGATCAAATTCATTATGAACTGCCGATCCCCGAAATTGACACTGAAGTCCATTATATTTAAAATTCACAACAGCGATCTCTGTGTCTTTTATCTCGTAAGTTACATCTTTGATCATATCATTTTGTGAAACATCAATGACCATTCCCAACGGAATAAACGCCGAAGAATCTTCTACCGATCCATTCGTTATCGCCTCTGTTGTTCCTTCCGTCTGTGTCTCCTCCTTTTTGCAGGACACACAGGCACACATACATATACATATTAAAGATATCGCAAATAGTTTTTTAATAATCGTGTGCACGATCGTCCTCCCTAGTGGCAGCCCTTCTGTTTACATTTATACTGCATATTAGGATCTGTCGGATCCCATGTATGCCATGATGGAAGCTTATATGCAGTTGGCTTTGGAAATGGATCTCTTCCGCTTTCATTGATGATCGTTACCTTTGTTCCAACACTGCAATGATCATAGATCCATTTTGCATCTCCTGCTGTCAGTCTTACACATCCATGTGAACAGGTTGTGCCAAGCTTATTATAAGCATATACGCTAAGCGCATTGTTATTATTTACATCGTTGTAGTATACCGAATGGAACAGATAGCCTTCGTAGATACCACTGCACCACTGACCCCAGCATGGGCCCATCAGTTCATGCCATCTGTAACGGCTCTGTGTATGGAATGTACCAAGTGGTGTGCTTACACCTGTTGAACAGATAAATGCACGTACCGGGATAATATATCCATTCTTTCCGTCCTTTGCATATACAGTTACAACATTGGTTTTCTTATTAATGATGATCTCATAAGCATCCTGATCTCCAATGACATCATCTACCTCTACAGCACGCTTACCATTGGAACAGAAATAGAATTTATATCCACTGACATACGCCCATTTCTTTCTATACATAACACCGTCTTTACCAAAATAGTAATATGCATCACCAATCTTCTTATATCCGGTCTGTGCTGTACCATTGCTGTTCATATAATAAGTCTTGCCGGATATCGTCACCAGACCTGACTGTGTTACCAGTGTTCCGTTTGAACGGAATACATACACCTTATTATTGATCTTATGTGATCCGGTATAGGCTTTTCCGCTCTTACCAAAGTAGTACTTGCCCTTCGATGTCTTAATCCAGGAACTCTTTATCATGCTTGCTGATTTATTGAAGTAATAGTAGCTACTATTTACCTTCCTTACTTCACCTGCTGCAGCCTTACCTGTCTTTCCAAGGTAATACTTCTTTCCCTTATATTTTACAAATTTGCTTTTCTGCAGGACACCTTTTTTACTGAAATAATATTTCTTTCCACTGATCTTCACAAGTCCTGTTTCAGCCTTGCCGTCCTTGCCAAAGTAATACTTTCTTTTCTCAACCGTCTTCCATTTCTTTGTCAGCATCCTTCCCTTGCTGTCAAAGAAATATCTGGAATTTCCTATCTTCTTATATCCTGTATAAGCTGCACAGGTCTTCTTGCTGAAATAATACTTCTTACCTTTTATCTGCTGCCATCCAGTAACAGCTGCACCCGGATGCTTCTTGTCACTTGAAGAATGATAGTACAGCTTACCATTTACCTTCACAAGACCATACACAAGATTTCCATTATTATCAAAAGAATAATAGTATTTCTTGCCTTTACTGTCTTTGATCGCTACATGACTTCCCATCTTTGCAACACCGTTTACATAGTATTTTCTACCATCAGGCTCTTTTACCCAACCATTCTTTGGAGCTTCCGTTGTCGGTTCTTCTGTTGTTGGCGCTTCTGTCGTCGAACTGTCTGCGCCCGGAATCTGTCCACCTGTCATGATCTCGATATCATAGCTCTTCTGATCCTTATTCTGCAAAGTTGCAGCATCCAGATTTACCCCGACTATTCCTACTATACAGACTGCAAATAATGCAGTCAGAATTAAGCCTTTTCCTATTTTTCTCATAATCTCTCCTCAATTAATTTATTCTGGAATATTTTCTATTACATTGCTGTCTTCGTATGCCAAGCACCAGACCGATCTCGATCATGGTACATAGGATCGCCGAACCACCCGAACTGATAAACGGAAGGGATACACCCGTATTCGGGAAAAAGTTCACAGCAACGCATACATTAACTATAATCTGAAAAATAATATGAAGCATAACTCCTATTACAACTACGCTTCCATATAGATTCTTCGATTCTCTTACAACAATAAACATCTGATACAACAGATATCCGAACATCAGGAACATAATGATCGCTCCGACCAATCCCAACTCCTCACAGATGATCGCAAAGATCATATCATTCTGTGCTTCCGGAATATTACTCAGCTTCTGTGTACCATTTCCAAGCCCCTTCCCAAGTAAGCCGCCGCTTCCGATGGCATATAAGGACTGCAATGGCTGATAACCAAGTGAGCCGGCATAACGCTCCGGGTCGATCCATCCGAAGAAACGCTGGATCTGATACGGATACTTATCCATCTCACTTTCAAGCGGCATCGTTGCCTTCAACCATATGATCAATATAATCACAACGACAATACCAAACACTCCGACTCCGATATGCAGGGATGGATTCTTACCTACGATAAAGGTCAGAACAAATACCATCAATAATAAGATCAGACAGCTACTCAGGTTTGAAGAAATGGCAAGAATCAGTCCTGCCTGAAATGCAATAAACAGCCACAGCTTAAATATCCTAAGAAACTTATGCATTTCTTTCCAGTATTTGCTGACATAATATGCCATAAAGATAATCATACATACCTTTGTAGCATCGGCAACCTGTAACTGGATTATTCCAAGATTCAACCATCTGGTCGCACCGCCGGATGTTATACCAAGTGGCGTTTTTAAAGCAAAGATCAAAACGATCGATAAACCGTACATCAAAGGTCCGACCTTCTTAAATGCCTTATACGGAATCACGCTTACCACTCCGGCAGCCACCATTCCCAAAATAATCATTTTCAACTGTTTCTTAAAATAAAATGCCGAATCATAATTCGTAGCACTGCTTATAGATGATGTATAACTGGACGCGCTGAAGATCATGACCAGACCAAACGCCATAAGGAAAATAACCGCTACAATGATCTTGATCTCTACTCCGGGAGTAAATTCACTTTCCATCTGCTGTACTGTATTCCCCGTATTCTGATTGGACATTGTTCTCTTGCTGACTGACTCCATGTGTCCACTGTTCCTTTCTACATACTTCGGCATAAAAAGCGTCTGCAAATCTTAATTCAGAATACAGCCGCTTTTTATCTGTACTATTTTCCGATCTTTATTCTATAGTAAATACATACTTCTCTATCAATCGGTTTGTATCAATCTCATATATGTATAACGTAGCTGCTCCCTTGATCGCCTGTGAGGAATCAATGCTCATCCACGTTGTATATCTGTCTTTCACTTCACCAAATGTAACTTCATTGCTCTTTGTTCCATCTGAATATACAACATAACCTTTCAGGTTCATTGTTACATCATTCTCTGTTAAAAACATCGTATGAATATAGATCGTTTTATCAGATGAAGCTGAATCATTCTTACTCTTATAATCTTCCTTGTCATCATTTACAAATGACTCAATAAACCAGCCTGTCAATGCTGTATAATCATCATCTGCTGAGTCATAACCTGCCTGACGAAGATCACAGATGTAATTCATAGTAGTCTCATCGTTACTGTCAAAATGATCCTTGATGTATTTAGACTTTGCTTTGTTAATCTTTTTAGTCATATCCTTGGTCGTAACCTGACTATACATCTCTACTGCTGCCTTATAATCTTTTCCATCACTCAAAAGCTTTGCCCACTTGATCCGCACAGCATCGATATCTGCTGTACAGTCCTTATAGGAAGAATCGACCTGACCATATGTCTCGATCGCTTTTGAATAATCCTGCTGTGATACATACTGTTCTGCCAGTAAGCACAGACACTCATTTGCTTTATCTGCATAATCATTATATTCTGACTTTACAAATAAATCTTTTGCATTAATATAATCGCCTGCTGCCATCTTGTCAACCGCATCATTATAATAACATTCCTTAATTTTTTCGGCTGCATCCTGATAGTCACCGGCTGCGGTAAATGCCTGAATGGCCTCATCGTACTTCTTCTCACCTTCCAATGCACAACCATTCATATAAGAACATTCTTTTACCTTATCGGCTGCACCATTTACATCTCCTGCTTTCTCATAATAATCTGCTGCTTCTGTGTAATTTGCCTCACCATACAGCTTTTCGGCCTGACTAAAGTAGCTCTCTTTCTCCTTCTGAGCAGCCCCCTCATAGTTAAGACCTGCTGCCTTTCTGTAATTATCTGCAGCTTCAACAAAGTTTCCGGCTGCAAGCAGACTCTCTGCGTATTCAAAATATGCTCCACCATTTACCTTGGTCTTAGAATCTTTGATCGGCTTTGCTTTATTATAAAGGTCAATTGCCTCATCTACTTTACCATTCTTTAAAGCATCCTCAGCTTTATTATAATTCATGAACTTAGGAACAAATATTGCTGTAGCTCCACCGCCTGCAAGAACGATCACGATAAGAATAACGATCAGAGCGATCTTGCCGCCCTTGCCCTTCTTTTCCTTTGGAGCATTCTGCTCTTTCGGTGGCTTAGGTGCTTTCTGTGGCTTTGGCTGCTTTGGAGTCTTTTCCTTCTTCTTCTTTTTCTTATCTTCACCATTCATTGACATCGGCTGACCATTCGGCCCCGGCATCGGCTGACCGTTCGGTCCCATCATTGGACGTCCCGGCATCGGCTGACCGTTTGGTCCCATCACCGGACGTCCCTGCATCGGCTGACCGTTTGGTCCCATCATTGGACGTCCCTGCATTGACTGATTGTTCACTCCCATTGGTCTGTTCTGGAATGCTGGAATTCCATTTGGTGCCGGTCCCTTTAACATATCGGAATTCAGAACCGTTGTTCCTTCTTCATCTTCATCAACAGAGGTCTCTTTTTCCAGATCAACTGCTTTTAAAACAGTAGTCCCTTCTTCTTCCATATCATCTGTATCAATGACATCTGCACTTTCTTTATCTGCAGCATCGGATAGATTCTTTTCTATATCTGATGCCTGTTTCATCACATCTGCTGTCTCGGCTTTATCGTCTGCTGTTGTAGAAACATCTTCGATCGTACCGGCATCCGTAATACCTGCCGGATTCATATCCTCTACTTTCTTTCCACAGACAGGACAGATTTTCACCTCTGGTGCAATCTCACACCCACAATTGTCACAAAACATATTCCGCTCCTCCTAATTCATTTTAAATAAAAATTCTTCATTTGAAAGCCGGATACTACTGTTATCCGGAATAACAATCTCCACATTGCTATAGACCATATCACCATTCAAATATGTATGATTCGTGGAATTATTATCTCGAAGATAATAAATACCATTTATATTTGTAATATAAGCATGCCGCCTGCTTACGGATTTATTATCCGTGATCTTAAAATCGACACCCTGGTCTGCTTTTCCTATACAAAATGCCTGCTTATTAATATAAATCTGTTCACCGGTTTTTTTCCGAATCAGTACCGGTATTTTTCCGATTTTCTCTGTTACATTCGTAAGAACAACTGTCTCATCTTCCTCCGGATCAATCCTGTTCGTCTGTCTAGTCTCTGACAGTCTTCCAATCTCTTCGTTTCTCCGTCGGGCTTCCTTCTCCTGTTTTTCAGCTTCTTTATAATTTCTTCTTGCTTCATATTCTGCACGCATCCTTGCTTCTTCTGCACGCATTTCCTCTTCCCTGGCAGCTCTTACTTCCTCTGCCAATCGTTCAGCTTCCGCTGATGCTTTTCTAAATTCTTCCTCCGCTTTCCTAGCTGCTGTCTCAGCACGCAGCTTCGCCTCTTCATATTCTTTTCTTACAGCATCATCTAGCTGCTCCTGCACCTGACAGGCATACAAAACTGCTGTCTGCGATTGATCCCGGTATTCTTTTTCTGCTTTCTGCCGATTGATTTCTGCCTGTATTCTTGCAGCTTCTGCCAACATACGCATCTCTTCTGCTGTTTTTGCAACCTTTGCCTGCTGTTTTGCATAAGCTGTCAGTCTCTTGGCTTCGCTCTCTGCCTGCATTCTCGCAATATCTGCATTTCTTGCAGCTTCCTCCGCTATCAGAATTGCTGATTCTGTCTTCGCTGAATTCGCTGCTTTCTCTTTATTCTCTGAAGACACATGCTCACCTATCAGAAGCAATTGACTCTTTAAACGTAATTCCTTTACAAACAAATTAAATTGTATTACATTGAATTCCTTCTGACTATTCAGATAATCAATGATCTGATTGGCACACTCAAGCGCAGATGTGTGTGCATACGTCATCTTGTTTAACAGACAACGGATAAATGCATCCGGTCCTTCCATTGGTTCTACCTTTTCAAACGGAAGATAGATTAATTGTATACTGAAATCACTCAATCTCACATACATATACTTCAGATCGAATACAACTTTTTCTAACTTCAATCCATTATGTACCATGGAAACCAGCTGTCTGCTGATACTATACAGATATTCAACCAGTTCATCCCTGAATACCGGTTTCTGTGCAAGCTGATCCAGTGTCAGATCTCCTGAAATATTGAATTCCAGAACACGATCACCTTTCACGAACACTTCTCTGCATGTATTAGAATTTCCCGCAAAAGGCACATTATATATTTTTATCTCATTTTGATCTACCTGTATGGTTTCATCTAATTTGTAATTAATTCGTTGTTCCTTGTTTCTTTGCGTCATAAACCCTCCTATAAGAGTCACCAAATAAAAAAATGAACAAACTCCCGAAAATATTATATCAAACCACCCTATAAAAGTAAACCAGGAGAACTTTGTGCAAACTAAAAAAGAGACTGGATCATTCCAATCTCTTTAAAAGAGGCGCGAGCCGGATTTGAACCGGCGATGACGGTGTTGCAGACCGGGGCCTTACCACTTGGCTATCGCGCCATTTATTCAATTAGCTTTCGCTAAGCTCCCCGAGTAGGGCTCGAACCTACAACCCCTCGGTTAACAGCCGAGTGCTCTACCATTGAGCTATCGAGGAATACCACTGTCAAAATTCTAATATCTGCTTCCGTTCACGATCTGCTTTCAACTGATGACTTAATAATTCAGATAGAATACGCAGAAGGAGGGATTTGAACCCTCGCGCCGCGCAAACGGCCTACACCCTTAGCAGGGGCGCCTCTTCAGCCACTTGAGTACTTCTGCAAAATGCCTAAATGAAATGTTCCCACCAGGGATATTAAATTTTGACGCTAGTACATGATATCAAAGGATATTGGGTTTGTCAAGAACTTTTTATTTAATATCCATATATAAATACCACACATATGCAGCTTTATATAATGACTTACCAACCTTTACCTCCGGAATAACATAAATCGCAGTAGATCTTCCTACGATACAATTATTATATTCATATTTTCCGGTATTTGGACCAACAACAGCTACTTTTTTCCATAATGGCTTTGCCGCTTTAATGTCATTACAAGCATAAATATAATAACGCTTTGCATTTGTAACCTTATTCCACCTTACGGTAACCGTTGTCTCGTCTGTTCTCTGGATACTGATCTTTGCCTGAGGAATCACTACCTTGTAGTCTGACCATCTTCCGTAGCATTTTTTATTGTTGATCTTAACATAGCTTCTTACACGAACCTTAAATCCCTTTCCCTTCACCGCAGGGATATCAAATCTTACTTTTGTCTTCTTAGTATTAAATGTTTTCAGTTTTTTATTCTTTAAAGAATAAATCTGAACCTGATATCCTGACGGTTCATATTTGTCACGGGCAGATTTATTCCATCCGATCATAACTTTATTGCTGACAGTCGGATACCATGTGTAATTATTTCTCTTAAAAGATGCTACTTTGCATGGTTTCCCCGGCGCAGCATAGAGGTCGTACGCTTCCGCATGACCACCCTTTGCGAGGAATCCGGATGTTGATTGTCGAACCGGTGTGATACGAACTGTATTCACAGAACCTACCTTTACTTTTACCTTTGCACTGGTCTTCTTTACCGTTGCTTTCTTTTTATCGTTAACATATAAGATATATCTGTTTGCACCTCGAACACTTCCCCATTTAAAAGAGATTGCATTCGGGGATGTCTTTGTCTCTTTTATAGATGATGTGAATATCTTAGATGCACTTGGAGCTGTTACGACTTCCACTTTATCAGACATCGTTCCCGATGTGATATTTCCCTCATTGTCCTTATATACTGCCTCTATTGATACATAATATGTACTTCCTGCTGTAAGATTACTGATTTTTTTCTTTGTATCATTATAGACATCGCATTCGCTTCCCTTTGTTGTTCTTACAAAAGTAACACCATCTGTCGATATGTATACATTATAACCATACGCACCTTCTGCCTTTTTCCAGCTTACCATAACTGTATTCTCGCCGGCAGCCGTCTGCTTGATCTCTGTTACATCATTTTCTGCATGTGCAACCATAGTCAGATTACAAAAAAAACAGACCGCAATAACAGTCATTATAATCATCCTTATAATTGATATTTTCTTTGTTTTCATTTAAATCATTTCCTTTTTGTTAAAATTATATTACAAAAATATCAAATTTTATATTTATAGTCAATATCTTTTTTTATAAAAAAAACTTCTACAGGTTCAAATGCATTCTTTACAAATATACATTTTACCCCATAGAAGTCCTTTACTGCACAAGAAATGTTATCTGTACAAATTACATATTCCCATGACTTTTATAGTTCTTAATTCAATGATTAACGCATATTAATTCAAATATCCATATATCGTCCACGTTGGAGCCGGCTTATATGTCTTTCCTTTTACTTTTACAGTTGGAATAACATAAAATCCAACATATCTCTGTCTTGTAAGATTGCTTACTTCACAGGAAGTTGTACCTGCCCCTACCTCTTTTACCTTATAGAACGCCTGCTTCTCTGCCTTCATATCCTTACAGGCATATACAGTATAACCTGTTGCATTCTTGATAGAGTTCCAGTTAAGTTTTACTGTGTGGTATCCGGTTCTTGTCATCTTGAAACCGGGCTGTGGAATGATTACCTTCCAATCTGACTTTGTTCCACAGAATTTCTTTTTATTCAACTTGACATAACCGGTAACTCTGCATTTGAAGCCTTTGTTTCTGATAGATTTCATACCGGTGAATTTTTTATATAATGTATGACCATTCTTGATATCATACACCTTTATCTTCTTGCCCTCTAAAGAATAAATCTCCAAACGATATCCTGATGAATAATACTTATCTTTCTTGCTTCTGTTCCATCCAATCGTTATCTGATTACTTTCTGTTGGTTTCCAGATGTAATTTCCTAACTTATAATCCCCCAGTTTTGTTGGTTTTCCGGGTGTTGTAAAGACATATAGCCCTTTTCCCTGTGATATCGCATTCTTTTTATTAAATTCCTTTACTGCATACACATAATATATATTTGCAGAGCCTGTCTTTAATTTTTTAATAGTAACAGAAGTCTTTGTTGTCTTTGCAATGATCTTTGTTCTCGAACTGTTTACGATATAATACTTATTCGCACCACTTACCTTTTTCCATGATAACGTTGCAGTCTTCGCTGTTGCCTTTGTCTGTTTCAGACCTGTAACAGCATTCGGAGATGTAAATACCTGCAATGTACCTGCCTGATTCTCATCTGCTGCATATGTACCATTTACAATAAATACGGGAACAACTTTTACTGTATAAACAGTTGCTGCTTTCAAACCTGATATTGTTACACTGTTTGATCTGCTGTCTAGCTGTGAGACCTCTGTCCGACCATATGGTCGCTGCCATACACCATCACTGCCTGCATAGTATACTAAATATCCGGATGCATTCGTTACCTCGTTATAAGAGATTGCTACTTCTGATGCAGATACTCCTGTCTGCTTAAGTCCTGTCACTCCGCCATCTGCAAATGCCGTAATACTCATTGCAAATAACATGATTGACATGATTGCAACCAATAGAAATGATCTTTTTACTACCCTTTGTCCCATAAAATACTCTCCTCTATTTTTTTTGATGCACAAAATACCTATATAAAATGTACCCTGTAATTTCAGAGTACTCGTTTTTATTTATTTTGTCAATTTGGTGTTTTATTTTTGTTAATTATGCACAAAACCATGTCTCGCCTGAAAAATAAATACACCGGAGAAACCATATCGCAAAAAACTATGATTCCTCCGGTGTTTTAAATTTTACCAGATACTTTTATGATTGTTAAAGTAATATTTTTAATAATACTTGCTCATATATGTATATGTTTACCAAGTTGCATCTGCCTTATATGACTTCTTACCAATTTTGTTTATTAAAGACGTACATAACTATATATGTTACTTACAACCTTCTTCTTTCCATTCTTACCAACATATCTTAACTGTACATAATACTTCTGACCCTTCTTCAGTTTCTTCTTATTATACTTTGTAATTGTATAGCTTGATTTCTTGGAACTTACAGTTGCAACCTTTTTGTAACCTTTCTTTTCTTTAGTTGAAATGTAAATTCGATATTCTGATACCCCACTTACCTTTTTCCACTTCAACGTAATTTTCTTACCATTTTTACTTCTTCTTGCTGTAACGTCCTTACTGCAAGCATTATAATCATAATTTGACCATGGACCATATGTTTTCTTTCCATTAATTTCAACATATGCTCTTACTCTTGCCTTTGTAAATGCACCTACAGGATATGTTGTTAAACGAGCACTTGTAGAGGTTGTTGTAGCTTTATAATATTTTTTCTTTCCATTTAAGCTAGTAATTTCATACTGATATCCATCTGCATTCTCGCAAGATGTCCAACCATAATAACATACCTTAATATTATCGTATAAGTCTGTTATTGCTACTCTGGTTACTTTCTTTGGAACTGTCTTCATATAGGAAGATTCTGATTCATCGCCTACAGCCTCATATCCATTTACATTTTTTACAGCTGCCACATAATACCTGATCTCACTGGAAGGATCTAATCCACTAATTGTAGCAGAATTTGTATTTGAAGTTGCGATTGTCTTATACCCATAGTTTTCCCATATGAGTATCCGATAATATGATGCACCTGCTACTGGATCCCATTCCATAGATATAGAATTCTTTGTTGCTCCTGTCTGTCTCAGGTTCTGTACCTCTGAAGGATTTGTACTGACTAACTGCTTCTGTGATACAGCTACAAGATTGCCATCTTTTCTACTGTCTGTTGAATGAAAATCTTTATTATATACTGATATTCTTACATAATAAGATGAGCCTTCTGTCAAGCCATAAATTGTTTCATTAGAATTATATGCATAATCCTGCATTGCCCAGTTTACACCATCATAACTCATTTCCACATGATAATGAATATTCTGACCAAGGTATGTTTGCCATGTAATATCTACCCTGCTACTGCTTGAACCTGTCTGCTGAATATTCATATTTGTCTCAGTTGCTGCCATAGATGTAATGCTCATCGCAAACAGCATAATACTTGTAATTGCCAGTAAAATTAGTGATTTACTGAATACTCTCTTCTTTTCCATAGAACTCTCCTTTTTTCTTGTTTAAAACCTTTTGCATCAACTGATTCATGCCAAGAATCAGCCTATAATAATAATTTACAATATATTTGACCTCGTGTCAATTTGGTCTGATTAGTCAATACTGCTAATTTTATTTATGCAAATTGTATATATTTACATAAACTTTAAATACACCTTGCACATACTTTATATAATTGTACGCATTCATTGCAATTCTGTTTTTTCAGTATTTTTTTACTAAACAGATCAACAAATCATTTTTCGTACGAGATCAACTGATTGATTGCATCCTCTCCTTCCTGATAGAATACCTTGATTGAATCTCCCTGCTGAATGAGGATCAGACTTTCATTTTCAGCAAAATCCTGCTTGTAGACATTTCTGTTTTCATCTGTGATATACACATAGGTACTATCCTCTAACTGAATGAACTGAATGTCTTTGACCGTGATCTGCTTGTTTGGAAGATCATCGGACAGATCTTTGCCTGTCTTTAGTCCATTCTGTGCCAGCAGTTTATTATAAGATGCCAGTGTTTCTCTCTGTGTATTTCCGGTTGCTACGATGTTGTATTTCTCGACATCAACCAGTGCATACATTTTGACAAGGCCACCGTTATCTTTTAATACCATAATATAAGTAGGAATACCGCCAATATTTATCAATGAAGGGAAGGATGCTTTATATCCAAGGTGCTGTACCTGTCCTTCTGCGGATGCCATTGCCGAGTGTTCTTCTGCACCTGCAATCGAATAATATTTACTTTCTCCGGTACGAAGATTGATCATAACAAAACCGATATTAGATTCATCTCCATTTACGGAAGTTACACCGGTATATACCCACACATCTCCGTTCATTACCTTATAACCATAGTCATCTGTTGTCGTTTTACATCCCTTGTTTCCAAATACGCTGTTCCAGTAACCACCGGATAATTTTCCGTACCAGTCATATTTTTTACATGCCAGATCTCCGTCATAGACACGATCTACCCAGTTTGGTACGTCACCAACTTCATGATATTCGGTATCACCGGTACATGGATCACAGATCACGATGCCCTTTACATCCTTTGCACCGAACAAGCCTGCATTTGCTGTCAGTACCGGACAGATATAATATGGATTTCCGTTATCATCCAATTCCAGATAAAAGCCTTCAAACATAGCCGTCGGATATGCCATCTGCACATGACGATAAAGATTCTGATTGAAATATGCAGAAGGTGAATAGATCATTGGTTTTTCAAGCTTTACATATTTTGCTTCATTCTTTACCGGATCGACGAGTACATATCCCGGTATACCGCTCTTTTTATTATTCATATATTTGATGAATCCGGCATATTCCAGAGCTGCTACCTTCATCGGACTTCCATTATAATCGATCGTACTGTAGTCACTGCTTACTTCGTACTGGCTGACCACATCAGATAAAGAACCGATCGCACGCTCACCGATGATCACTGCTGTATCTGTGTCCATCAGCGCGATATCATTGATCTCTTTGCTTTCTACGATATCAGTCTCAAAATCACCATCTTCGATCTGTATCAGACCGGCATATTTGGAAGCTGAAAATAATTTAGATGAACCGATCCATCCAACGATAGCTGCCAGGATCATGATTCCGATCACAATACCAACTATCTTCGTCAGTTTTGGTGATACAGGCATATCATCCATCTGTTCTGCCTTTAAATTCAGTGTACAAATAAAAAGTGCAACAACTGTTACGATCATCCATATCCAGAATTCAACACTGTGAAAATTGATTGTCGGCGTTAATACATAATATAATACTGCTTCTATTATGATGATTGCTGCCAACATGATAAAATTCCATTTACCAAATTTTCTGCCGGATTGGTCTGCATCATAATAACTTTCTTTTTTCTTTTTGTTCTTACCCATATCCATCACTCTCCTCTTTAATCGAAAAAATGCGCCAGGAACATCCCAGCGCATCTCTCTTAAACATTTACTATTTAAATGGCTTTGAACATCACAATGCTATTGTAACCTGATGCACATAATTATGTATAGCTGTGAATATCCCTATTATAATTCTTTAATATATCAATTTTGATATAATAGAACGAAAACAGCTTTATTCTATATTATTATTCATGCTGTTTCAGATAATCTGCAACCGCTGTTTCGTACAGATTATTTCCTTTGCTGTCAATTACAACAATAACAGGAAGATTTTCAACTGTCATCTTACGGATGGCTTCTGTTCCCAGATCATCATATGCAACGACTTCTGATTTCTTGATACATTTGGAAAGGAGTGCACCTGCACCGCCTACCGCAGCAAAATATACTGCCTTGTTTTCTACGATGGCATCAATAACTGCCTGACTTCTCTTTCCTTTTCCGATCATTCCATTCAAACCTTTTGAAAGAATGAGTGGTGTGTATTTGTCCATACGACTGCTGGTTGTTGGTCCTGCCGATCCGATGACCTGTCCTTCTCTTGCAGGTGTTGGTCCCAGGTAATAGATTACATTTCCTTCCAACTGAATTGGAAGCTTTGATTCATCATTTTCATTCTCGATCAATGTATCATACATTCTCTTATGTGCTGCATCTCTGGCACTGTAGATCACACCTGATATATATACATAATCTCCTGCATGAAGTTCTTCTACCTGTTTCTTATCAAATGGTGCTGTAATATGCTTATCCATTTTTCACATCTCTCTCTTTTTATTCTTCTATAAAATTACTTCTGTAACTCATATTCTGCCATATGTTGATATTAATAACAGCTTTCGAAATTCATTACAGAATTCTTGTTACATGTCTGTTTACATGGCAACACATATTGACTGCAAGCGGCATACCTGCGATATGTGTTGCATAAGTTTCGATATTGACTGCAAGTGCTGTCGTCTTACCGCCCAGACCGCCTGGTCCGATACCTGTATGATTAACGGCATCCAGAATCTCACTCTCAATTCTTGCAATATGCTCATATGGTGAATGTTCTCCGGCTTTTCTGGTAAGAGCTTTCTTTGCAAGCTTGGCAGCCATTTCAAAATCTCCACCCAGACCGACACCTACAAACATTGGCGGACATGCATTTGGACCTGCATCCTTTACTGCCTGAAGAACAGCTGCCTTTACTCCTTCTTCTCCATCGGCGGGCTTTAACATGAACACACGGCTCATATTCTCACTTCCGAATCCCTTTGGTGCAATCGTGATCTCGATATTCTCACCCGGAACAATATCATAATGAATAATAGCCGGTGTATTATCCTTTGTATTCTCACGGATTAACGGATCTTTTACGACAGACTTACGGAGATATCCTTCTGTATATCCCTGTCTTACCCCCTCATTGATTGCATCGGTCAGATTCATTCCTTCTACATGAACATCCTGACCAATATTTACAAAAAATACTGCCATTCCGGTATCCTGACAGATCGGTATCTGATCTTCTGCTGCGATATCAAGATTCTCGCATAACTGGGTCAGAATCTGTCTGCCAAGTACACTGTCTTCTTCTGTTGTGGCATTTCTGACTGCCTTTTCCATATCCTCTGACAATTTTAGATTTGCCTCTATACACATCTTTTTTACAGTCTGAATAATCTCATCTGTATTAATCGTACGCATCTCTTTTATCCTCTTTTTTAATTATCTAAGAAATCATCATCATTTCTTTTATAATGTGGATCTCTCTTTTGTTTCATATATTTGTATATATGTGCAAGCAGCGTCAGAAACGCCACTGCAATGACCAGAACGATCAATATATACAGAATATCCATAATATAACTGGAAATACCTACTGTATTATTGGAAGATTCCAGAAACTTACTTAATCTGTCATTCTTTGTAATGATATTCTGTGCTTCTGTCGTTGCTTCCGTTGTTGCAGCTTTAAATACAATGCTGTTTACAGCATTACATAACCCCAAATACATTTTAGCCGGCATATCCCACCTCCAATTTAATTAAATAACTTTTACCTTCTTTACAAATACCGACTGATTTTATTCAGCCGGTATTTTTTATATTATTCTTCTGTTGAATCTTCTTTCGATGACTGTTCTTCTGCTACTTCTGTATCTTCCGTTTCTTCCGGACCTTCTCCCTCCGGACTCTCATCGTCGAATTCTTCTTTTTGTACTTCTGTCATGGATGCTACCTTGACATTATTATCATAGTTCAGGTTGATAACCTTTACACCGGAGGTTACTCGTCCAAGTGTGGATATTCCTTCACAGCTTGTACGGATAATGATTCCTTCTGTTGTAATGATCATAATATCATTCTCATCGGTAACTATTTTTGCTCCTACAAGATCACCTGTCTTGTCTGTAATCTTATAACATTTAACACCTTTACCACCACGGTTCTGTGCGTTAAATTCTGAAATCAATGTCCTCTTACCCATACCATTTTCGGTAACAAGCAGAATCTTTTCTCCCTGTGAACTCATCTGCATGGAGATTACAATATCATCTTTTCCAAGATGAATACCCTTTACACCCATGGAAGTTCTTCCTGTCTGTCTGACATCCTTTTCATTGAAACGAATTGTCATACCCTTCTTTGTGATCAGGAATATATCATCCTCTCCATTTGTTGCTTTCACTTCGATCAGTTCATCATTATCACGCAGAACAATAGCTGTAAGTCCTGTCTTTCTGACATTCTGATATTCTGATATATCTGTTTTCTTAACCATACCATTTCTGGTTGCCATGAACAGATATTTACCATCCTCGTAGCTCTTTAACGGAATAACTGCTGTGATCTTCTCACCTGCCTGAAGCTGAAGAAGGTTTACGATTGCAACACCTCTGGCTGTTCTTCCTGCTTCCGGTATCTCATATCCCTTCAAACGATATACACGACCGGTATTTGTAAAGAACATCAGATAATTATGTGTCGTTGTTACGATCATACTCTCTATATAATCTTCATCAATCGTCTGCATACCTCGAATACCTTTTCCACCTCTGTTCTGTGCTTTAAAGATATCTTCCGGCATACGCTTGATATAACCAAGCTTTGTCATGGTTATAACGATATTTTCTCTCTCTATCAGTTCCTCGTCTGTTACTTCATCGACATCTCTGCCGAGAGCTGTTCTTCTCTCATCACCATATTTCTGAGAAATAACAAGAAGTTCATCTTTGATAACTCCGAGTAATTTTTTCTCATCTGCAAGGATTGCTTTCAGATAACTGATCTTATCCATCAGTTCTTTATATTCTGCTTCTAACTTCTCGCGTTCCAGACCTGTCAGAGCACGAAGTCTCATATCTACGATTGCCTGTGCCTGAATCTCTGTCAGTCCGAATCTTTCGATCAATGAATTCTTCGCATCCTGTACACTCTTAGAACTACGGATAATGTTGATAACTTCATCGATATTATCGAGTGCGATCAACAATCCCTTTAAAATATGTGCCCGTTCCTCTGCCTTATTCAGGTCATACTTTGTACGTCTGGTTACTACATCCTCCTGATGCTTCAGATAATATCCAAGCATCTGGCTAATATTTAAGATCTTTGGAACACCATCTACAAGTGCCAGCATATTAACACCAAATGTATCCTGAAGCTGTGTATGCTTATATAACTGATTCAAAAGTACATTTGCATTTGTATCTTTCTTTAATTCGATGACAACACGGATACCTTCTCTGGAGGATTCATCTCTTACATCCGTGATTCCTTCTACACGCTTGGTCTTTACCAGCTCTACGATCTTCTGGATCAATAAAGCTTTATTTACCATGTATGGAAGCTCCGTTACTACAATCTTATGCTTGCCATTTGGCATTGCTTCGATATCTGTAACGGCACGAACCTTGATCTTACCACGGCCGGTTCTGTATGCTTCTTCGATTCCACGACGTCCGAGAATCTCTGCTCCCATAGGAAAATCAGGTCCTTTTATGATCTGCATGATCTCGTCAATGGAGGTTTCTCTGTCTTCTTCTATACGATTATCAATAATTTTTACGGTTGCACCGATTACTTCCTTCAAATTATGTGGTGGAATATTGGTAGCCATACCAACTGCGATACCCGTTGTTCCATTTACTAATAGATTTGGAAAACGTGATGGAAGTACCGTAGGCTCTTTTTCCGTTTCATCAAAGTTTGGTACAAAATCTACTGTATCCTTATTGATATCAGCTAACATTTCCATACTTATCTTTGATAATCTTGCCTCTGTGTATCGCATCGCAGCAGCGCCATCACCATCTTCTGAACCGAAGTTACCATGACCATCTACCAATGGATATCTTGTATTCCAGTCCTGAGCCAGTTTTACGAGAGCATCATAGATGGAACTATCTCCATGTGGATGATATTTACCCATGGTATCACCGACGATACGGGCACATTTACGATGTGGCTTATCCGGACCGTTGTTCAATTCTATCATTGAGTGAAGAATTCTTCTCTGAACAGGCTTCAAGCCATCTCTTACATCAGGAAGTGCTCGTGCTGCAATAACACTCATGGCATAATCTATATAAGACCGCTCCATGGTTTTTTTGAGTCCGACTTCACTTATTTTGTCAAAAATCTTATCATCATCCATGTTCTTCTCCCTTTCGTTTAAATGTCAAGGTTCTTAACGAACTTGGCATTTGTCTCTATGAACTGTCTTCTAGGTTCTACTTTATCTCCCATCAGTACATTAAAGGTCATATCAATCTCTGATTCATCATCATCATCAATCGCAACTTTTAATAAAATTCTCTTTTCCGGATCCATGGTTGTCTCCCATAACTGTTCTGCATCCATTTCTCCAAGACCTTTATATCTCTGGATCTTGTTTGACTGATCTCTTCCAACTTCATTCAGAATACTGTTCAGTTCATCATCACTGTAGGCATACCAGATTTTCTTGTTCTTTTCCAGTTTATAAAGTGGTGGCTGTGCCAGATATACATGTCCTTTTCGTATCAGATCCGGCATAAACCGATAGAAGAATGTCAGAAGCAGGGTTGCGATATGAGCACCATCTACATCGGCATCCGTCATAATGATGATCTTATTATATCTGAGCTTATCAATATCAAAATTTTCATGAATACCTGTACCGAATGCTGTGATCATTGCTTTAATCTCAGCATTCTCAAGGATTCTGTCAATTCTTGCTTTTTCTACATTTAATATTTTACCACGAAGTGGAAGTATCGCCTGTGTTGCACGGGATCTAGCTTTCTTTGCAGAACCACCGGCGGAATCTCCCTCTACGATATATATCTCACAATTTTTCGGATCTTTATCGGAACAATCTGCAAGTTTTCCGGGAAGTGCCATATTATCCGCAAGATTTGCCTTTCTTGCTACATCTCTGGCTCTTCTTGCTGCAATTCTTGCACGTTGTGCCATCACAGATTTATTTATAATTATTTTTGCTATATTCGGATTTTGCTCTAAGAAGTAGGTAAGCTGTTCACTTACGATATTTTCCACAACAGGTCTTACTTCTGAATTACCAAGCTTCTGCTTTGTCTGACCTTCAAACTGAGGTTCACCGATCTTTACAGATACTATTGCAGACATACCTTCTCGCAGATCTTCACCGGACAGATTATCCTCTTTTTCTTTTAACAGATTATTCTTTCTGGCATAATCATTGAATATTTTAGTAATAGCTGATTTGAAACCTGTTAAATGTGTACCACCCTCCGGTGTATTAATATTGTTTACATAACTGTGTATCATTTCATTGTAAGAATCGTTATGCTGCATTGCTACTTCTACATACACACCGTCCTTAAGTCCTTCACAGTATATTACCTTATCATAGAGTGCTTCTCTGTGTCTGTTCATATATTCAACAAACTCTTTGATACCGCCCTCATAATGGAAATGACGTTCCTTTGGCGGATCTACACGAAGATCTGTCAATGTTATTTTTAAACCTTTTGTGAGAAATGCAGTCTCACGAAGTCGTGTTCTTAAAGTATCATAATCATAGATCCAGTCATCAAAGATCGTCTTATCCGGAAGAAATGTTACCTTTGTTCCGGATTTATCTTCCGGTGCATCCGCAATGATCTGTAATGTACTGTCAACATTACCGCGCTTATAGGTCTGCTTATATACATGACCATCTCTTGTAACTTCAACCTCTAACCATTCGGAAAGAGCATTTACAACAGAAGCACCTACACCATGAAGACCACCGGATACTTTATATCCTCCACCACCGAACTTACCACCGGCATGAAGAACGGTAAATACTACTTCCAATGCAGACTTTCCGGTCTTCTCCTGAATACCTACAGGGATACCACGTCCATTATCAACAACCGTTATGGAATTATCAGGGTTAATAAAAACTTCTATGTGATTACAATAACCAGCCAGAGCTTCATCTACGGAATTATCGACAATCTCATAAACAAGATGATGCAATCCTCTTGTAGACGTACTTCCTATGTACATTCCCGGTCTTTTTCTGACAGCCTCAAGTCCTTCCAGAACCTGTATCTGTTCAGCATCATAATTATTTGACATTTTTTTCCTCCTTAATATTCCACAACACACGAAACTTATATTTTTTTTACAGTTCCATTTATAACATGATACACATTATTGATCACTACTTGTTCTTTTATAAAATCATCATAACCCGTACAGGTTATAATTGTCTGAATATCTTTGATCTCCTCTAACAAAGCTTCTCTTCTGCTGCTGTCAAGCTCTGACATAACATCGTCCAAAAGCAATATCGGATTATCATTTATAATATTCTTTACCAGCTTTATCTCTGCTATTTTAAGAGAAAGAGCAACTGTTCTTTGCTGTCCCTGCGATCCGAATCTTCTCGCATCAATTCCGTTTATCATAAACATGATATCATCTCTGTGAGGTCCTGTCTGGGTACTCATATAATTCAGATCGACATGAACCTTGTCTGCCAGTACCTTTTCAAATTCATCTTCACTTACATTCTTATCATAGATAATTTCCAGCTTTTCTTTTCCGGAAGTAAGCTTCGAATGAATCTCTCCTATCAGATTATTTAACATCATTATAAAATTTTGTCTTTCTTTTATAACTTTTTTTCCATAATCTACTAACTGGATATTCCATACATCTAAGGTATCCATCAGACTCTTATTATAGACAATCTGCTTTAAAAGATTATTTCTCTGATTCAATATTTTCGAATAAGATGAAAGGTTCTGATAATATAATCTGCTTAACTGACATAATTCCAGATCCAGAAACCTTCTTCTTTCAGAAGGACCGTTTTTTATGATAGATAAATCCTCCGGCGAGAAAAATATCACATTTAATAAACCAAAGAGTTCTGTTGTACGTCTGATGGGAAGTCCGTCTATTGCAACTCCTTTATTCTTGTTTTTACGCAAATGCATATCTATTCTATGACTTATATCACTTTTTTTAATGCAAAGACGTATATGTGACTCTTCTTCGCCTATTTTTATTATTTCCCGATCCTTACTTCCGCGGTGAGACTTGGTTGTGGCTGCCATATAGATAGATTCCAGTATATTTGTCTTTCCCTGTGCATTATCACCATATAAGATATTTGTATTCTTATCGAATGTGATGAATAATTCATCATAATTTCTATAGTTGTTAATATTCAGTGATTCTACATACATACTATCTACCAGCCACACATATAGAATTATTTCTGGATACTTATCTTATCTCCATCAAATTCTACTTCGTCTCCATCATACAGTTTTTTTCCTCTTCTGGTCTCTATCTCACCGTTTACGATGACAAGACCCTGAGATATAACCTCTTTTGCTTCTACTCCTGACTCTACAAAACCAGCTGCCTTTAATGCCTGACCCAGTTTTATAAATTCATCTCTCAGCTTGATTATTTCCATTTTTTCTTATCTCCAATCCCGGATTATCTGCTTCCGATACCCATTGGAAGAATCAGATAAATATAACTCTCTTCTTCATCCTTTATTACGCAAGGTGATTTTGTATTATTCATATATATTGTAATATCATCATCTTCAATTGCACGGATCGCATCCATTAAAAACTTTGGATTAAATCCGATGATAATATTGTTTCCCTCTTTATGAATCTCAATCTCTTCATTCATGGAACCTATCAGAGAATCAATCTTCAAATATAACATATTATCCTCGATCGTAAGTTTGATAGGCTTCTTATCTGATTCTTTGATCAGAAGAGAAGAACGATCCAGACAGTCAAGAAACTCTCTCTTGTTGATTGTAAACTTAATCTGATAATCTACATTTAGCATATTATCGATTCTGAAAAATTCACCTTCTACCAGACGGGATACAACCTTTGTCCGATCAAATTCAAATAATATATTGTTATCTGCAAAGTAGATATTTACATCATCATCTACTCCACCACTTACAATCTTACTTATATAACTGAGTGCCTTCCCTGGAACAATAACCTTTACATCTTCACTTTCATTCTTAAGTTCAACGTTACGAATAGCAATTCTATGACCATCAATTGCTACTACACGAAGACGATTATTTGAAACTTCAAATAACTCACCTGTCATAACATTATTGTATTCACTGTCTGAAATAGAAAAAATTGTCTGGTTAATTATTTCTCTCAATGTAAACTGCGAAATAGTTATAAATTTAGATTTCTCTACAACAGGAAGACTGGAAAAATCCTCTCCTGACTTTCCGGCAATTGTAAATAATGATTTCTCACATTTTATAGTTGTCTTAAAATCTTCATTTGTTTCCATATGTATCTCGCTGTCAGGTAACTTACGAACAATATCAGATAAAAGTTTTGCTTCGATAGCAACCTTTCCTTCCTCAATAACAGTTCCTTCAACATATGATTCAATACCAATCTCCATGTCATTTGCTGTAAGTTTGATATTTCCATTTTCAGCTTCTATAAAGATACATGAAAGAATTGGATGTGTGGTTTTTGTAGATACAGCTTTTGATACATTACTTATTCCCTGCATCAATTTTCCCTTCATACACGAAATCTTCATTTTGTTTATAACTCCTTTCCCGGTTGGATTCCATATATATATTTAATAATTAAAGTAGTAATAATAGTAGTAGTAGGTGTGGATTTGTTGAAACTCTTAAAACCCATTATAAAATATAATAAAACTAATTATGTGACTATGTTAATGAGGCTCTTTTTAAATGTTAATTTAACGGAGGTTTTTAACATTTAAAAATCGTCTGAATTGAATGAATTGTCAGATACTAACATTTCATAATAATATTACATACATTCATCCACATTTAATTAACATCAACTGTGAGGACTTAGCTTTTTCATGATCACATCAATGGTTTCAGCATATTCAGGATCATTTGCTATTCTTTCCTCTACTCTCTTTATGTTGCTTAATACAGTGGAATGATCTTTTCCTCCAAATACATCACCGATCGTTTTGAGTCCTTTAGTTGTAAACTTACGGCAGAGATACATGGATATTTGCCTTGCATTTGCAACATCCTGACTACGTTTGGAAGATTTGATATCATCTACACTTATATTCAAATGTTCGGAAACCGTATTAATGATAAGATCAGGTGTAATAGCTACATTGGTTTCCTTGGATATCATATCTTTTAATATGTTCTTTGCAAGATCTTCGGTTATTGTGACATTTCCAAGTTCGGCATATACACTGATCTTGTTCAATGCACCTTCCAGTTCTCTTACATTATAGGTAACATTATTAGCAATATATTCGAGAATGTTATCACTGATATTTTTATAACCGTTCATCTCTACTTTGTTTTTAAGAATCGCCATTCTTGTCTCGTAATCAGGAGCATGAATATCGATCGGTACACCCCATTCAAATCTGGAACGAAAACGTTCTTCCAGAGTCTTGATCTCTTTTGGTGGTTTATCCGAAGACAGGATGATCTGCTTACCTTCATCATGAAGTGCATTGAAGGTATCAAAGAATTCCTGCTGGGTACTCTCTTTACCGATTAGGTACTGAATATCATCGATAAGTAATACATCGACGGTTCTGTATTTTTCCCGAAATTCATCTGTCTTATTTTTCTTGATTGCTTCTACGATCTCATTTGTAAATTTGTTAGATGGAACGTAGAGAACTTTCATATTCTTATTATGTTGTAATATATAATGTGCGATCGACTGCATCAGATGTGTCTTTCCAAGACCTGCCCCACCATATAAGAATAGTGGATTGAATTTATCCAGTCCCGGTGAATCTGCGACAGCCAGACATGTTGCATGGGCGAGTTTGTTACTCTCACCTACTACAAATGTTTCAAATGTATATTTTGGGTAAAGATTGCTTTTTGTAATTGCCTCGTTGTATTCCTCAGATGTGACGATTTCTTTTGAATCGTTTTTGAGGTTACTTTCAAGATCAATGACAACTTCGATAGAATCATCCTGAAGAACTTCTCTTATAGAAGTAACCAGAAACATATCGTACATTTTTTTGTTGATAAATTCTATGCCCCTTGCTCCCATCTGCTCGTCAATCGTGAAATACAATTTTTTTCCTTCGACAGAATATAACTTCAAAGGTTTTATCCATGTATTAATAACGATATGGGATAATCCATGTTCAGTCTCAAGAAGGGAGAGAATCTCGTCCCATTTTGATAATATCAATTCTTTCATTTTTATGAAAATCCTTTCAGTCCATTCGTTGTATCTATGGAGTTATAGGCATAGAACCACGTATTTATATCTTATAATAAAATGACCATTTTTTCAAGTTTTATTACCCTCAGACAGGCATATGATAAAAATTTTCTATATAATAGGAAGAAACTCATTTTGCATTATGGATGGAAATCGTTTTGTAACAGGTTGAAAATAAGTTACATAATAATTATGAAAAAGTATTGTTATGTTAAGTAATAAAAATGTTACCTAATAAATTGTGAACATCAAAAAATAAGATAAAATATGGATTTATGTAAGAATGAAAACAACAAATCCAGATGTTATCCACATGTTATTAACAATTTGTGGATAACATTATGTAAATTGATTATGGTAAAGTACATATCAATGGATAAATGTGAAAAGAAAGAAAAACCACAAGATTTTGTATTTGAAAATTATATGTACACCAATTTTTGAAAAATAAAAAATCACATTTTTCTAACTAAGTATTTTATAGTGTAAAAACCCTTGATTTTAAAGGAAATATTCAAAAAAAACTTGACTGTATGTAGTTAATTATTTATAATATGCAAGGACTTTATAGGTATCTACATGTGTTCGTCCGAGTCTGTTATAAATAGAGGAAACGAATGGATGTGGATAAATCATGGTCATAATAATTAAAGGAGGTGTATAGATATGAAGATGACTTTCCAGCCTAAGAAGAGACAGAGATCAAAAGTACATGGTTTCAGAAAGAGAATGAGTACTGCTAATGGCAGAAAGGTACTGGCCGCTAGACGAGCTAAGGGTAGAAAGAAATTATCAGCATAGGTCACAAGGTTGTGGCCTTTTTTAGTTTTTCTAATTTTCAATCAATGATTTGGTGGTTATGTTATGAGTAATTTTATTACGTTAAAAAACAGCAGAGAGTTTGGCAGTGTTTATAACACAAAGGATTCGGTGGCCAATAAATATTTAGTTATGTATCTGAGAGCCAACAGCTTGGAATACAATAGACTTGGAATCTCTGTTAGTAAAAAAGTTGGTAACAGTGTGGTGAGACACAGGGTAACCAGATTGATTAGAGAAGCTTATCGATTAAACAAAGACTGTATCCGCAGTGGTTATGACATTGTGTTCGTTGCCAGAACAACAGCGAAGGACAAAGGGTATCATGAGATAGAAAGTGCTATGATGCATTTGTTTGGGCTGAAGAAGCTGACGATAGTCAGAGATGGTGAAAATTAAAAATGAAAAGAATGTTAATTGGTTTAATCAGATTTTATCAAAGGTATTTGTCCATGTTAAAAGGACATCCTACCTGCAAGTATTTTCCAACCTGTTCACAATATGCGATCGAAGCTTTGGAAAAGTATGGAGTGATAAAAGGTGGCCTCCTGGCTGTATGGAGAATACTTAGATGTAATCCTTTTTCTAAAGGAGGATATGATCCCGTTCCATAAAGGAGGACAAGATGTTTCTAACAGTAGAAGACGGTCTGATTTTAGGACCGATATGTTGGTTATTCGGTAAGATCTTCGATCTTATGTATAAATTGATCGAGATTATCAGTAACAGCATGGGAATAGGATATGTTAATCTTAGTATCTGCGTTATCTTATTTACGTTTTTTATAAGAGCTTGTTTGTTTCCATTGAACTTCAAGCAGCAGAAATCTTCTAAGATTATGAGTTTTATCCAGCCGGAGATTAATAAGGCAACAAAGAAGTATAACAATAAAACAGATCAGGAATCCCTGATGAAGAAGCAGCAGGAGACACAGAAGATTCAGAAAAAGTATGGTGTAAGCCTTACATCCGGATGTCTGCCAACTCTGATCCAGCTTCCTGTATTCTATGGTCTGTACCGTGTTATCCAGAATATTCCTGCTTATGTAGGAGATATGAAGGATAAGTATGATTATATCGTAAATAGTATGCAGAATATTGCTATCGATAAGATCGATGCTTCCAAGTTACAGGCGATCGGACTTGATTCCGGTGCAAAATATTATGATATTATCAATGCGGTTACAACAGATAAGGAAGGTCAGGTTTCTACAGCAGTTACTGCTTCAAAGCAGATGATGACTGCTGCATCAAATGGAGATCTTACAAATAATAAGGTAATTGATGTATTGGATAAGATATCCACACATGACTGGTCACAGTTACAGGATATTTTTGGATTTACAAGTGGAAAAGAAGCAGATTATATTCAGAACTTTGAGAATATGAACAGATTTTTATTTAATATGAATATTGCAGATGCTCCCGGATTGAAGCTTTCAGCAGCACTGATCGTTCCAATCCTGTCAGCAGTATTGCAGTTTGTATCTTCAAAAATCAGCATGAGTGCTTCCAATACAAATTCAAATGATCCTACGGCTGCACAAGCAAACAGCATGATGAATATGATGACTTACGGTATGCCGCTTATGTCATTATTTATCTGTATTAATCTGCCAATCGCTATTGGTCTTTACTGGATCATAGGTTCTGTTATTACAATTATTACACAGCTTATTATCAACAATTATTATAAGAAGTGTGATAAAGAAGCAGTTCTTGAGAAATGTAGAGTAAAAGCAGCTAAGAAGCAGGCAAAGAAAGAAGCAAAGCATCCTGGTAAGAAGTCATTCTATGAAAGAATGATGGACGCTCAGAATGGTAATGTAAGTTCAGATAGCACCCAGTCTGAAAGTATTAACAGAATGGCATCTTCAAGACTGAAAAGTTATACGAATCCGACAGTTGATGAAGTGAAACAGTCAGAAAACAACGTTCATTACAAATCTGGAAGCATTGGTTCCAAAGCAAATATTATGCTTCAGTATCAGAATAAGAGTAATGATAAGGGAGGAAAAAAATAATGGAGTTTGTAGAATTTAAAGGTAAAACTTTAGATGAGGCACTTATGCAGGCAAGTGTTGAGCTTGGATGTGCCAGTACAGACCTGGAATATAATGTAGTCAGTGAGGGAAGCACAGGTTTTCTTGGACTGATCGGTTCAAAGCCATTTGTCATCAGTGCCAGAAAGAAGAAAACATTTGTGGATGATGTAAGAGAATATCTTGAAACATTATTCAAGGCTATGGATATTCAGGCTGACATTAAGATTGAGTTTAATGAGACAGACAATCTTCTTGATATCGATGTAGAAGGACCTGAGATGGGTATCCTGATCGGTAAGAGAGGTCAGACATTAGATGCACTCCAGTATCTGATCAGTCTCGCAGTAAACAAGAAGAGTGACTCTTATATCAGAGTAAAGCTTGATACAGAGAATTACAGAGCAAGAAGAAAAGAAACTCTTGAAAATCTTGCAAAGAACATTGCATTCAAGGTAAAGAGAACAAAGCGTTCATTTGCACTTGAACCGATGAATCCTTATGAGAGAAGAATTATCCACGCTACTTTACAGAATGATAAGTATGTATCCACAAGAAGCGAGGGTGAAGAGCCATATCGTAAGGTTATCGTATATTTAAAAAAATACGACAGAAATAACAAATAATAAAGTATTTTGCTAACAGATACTTGTATAAAAACAGAAAAACATATGTAAATATGAATTTCTGAAAAAATATGATTTCCGGAAAACGAAGAATCAGGGCAACGGCTTTGGTGAATCGGCTTCCGGAAATTTTTTTTAGGGATAGAAAAAAAGTATGTATAGGTGTATTATCTAAAAGTATGTTAGTATAAATAAAATGACATGATAAGATAAAATACATGATATCTGTCATGACAATAAACGATATGTAGAATATTGATCAGATAGAAACAGGAGAAATCATATGCTTGTAAATGATACGATCGCCGCGATCGCAACCGGTATGGGAAATGCCGGAGTTGGTATTATAAGGATCAGTGGTAAGAATGCAGTTGAAGTCGCTTCAAAGGTGTTCAGACCGGCAAATAAAGAAAAAAAAATAGAAAGCATGAAAAGCTACACGGCAGCATTTGGACAGGTATATGATGGCGATAAAGAGCTGGATGAAGGTATTCTGCTTTTGATGCGTGCTCCACATACTTATACATGTGAGGATGTGTGTGAACTACAGTGTCATGGAGGAATGGTTGTATTAAGAAATGTACTTGCTGCAGTAATTAAAAATGGTGCAAGACTTGCAGAACCGGGAGAATTTACCAAAAGGGCATTCTTAAATGGAAGGATCGATCTGTCACAGGCAGAATCAGTTATGGATCTGATCAGTGCGAAGAATGACTTTGCGGTGAAATCTTCTCTTATGCAGCTGCGTGGTGATCTGAAGAATCAGATCATAGATATGAGAGAACAGATTTTATATAATGTAGCGTTTATAGAATCGGCACTTGATGATCCGGAACATTACAGTCTGGATGGTTATCCACAAAAACTACAAACAATTGTGGATAAATTGGGTGATAATGTGGATAAATTACTGCGAACTTTTGATAACGGAAGAATATTAAAAGAGGGAATCAAGACTGTTATCGTTGGTAAGCCTAATGCCGGAAAATCCTCACTTCTCAACATGTTTCTGGGAGAAAACAGAGCAATCGTTACGGATATTGCAGGAACGACAAGAGATACATTAGAAGAAGTTGTCAACATAAATGGTATTATACTGAACATTGTGGATACAGCAGGTATTCGCGATACAGAAGATATTGTGGAAAAGATGGGTGTGGATAAAGCACTGAAATTTGCATCACAGGCAGATCTGATCTTATATGTGATCGATGGATCTGTACCGTTAGATGACAACGATAAGCAGATAATATCAGAGATTAAGGGCAAGAATGTCATAGCCGTTATGAATAAAAACGACTTACAAACAGTTGTGGATAAAATGTGGATAACATGCGAGCTTGGTTGTGATATCGTAGAATTATCTGCTTCTACAGGAGATGGAAAAGAAAAGTTATATGATCTGTTAAATGACAAATTCTTTTCCGGAGAATTGGATTATAATGACCAGTTGTACATTACAAATGCGAGACATAAAGAAGAACTGATGAAGACCGAAGAAAGTCTTTTAAAGGTAAGAGAAAGCATTGATATGGGTATGGAGGAGGATTTCTTCTCAATTGACCTGATGGATGCTTATGAACATCTGGGGCTTATTATAGGAGAAACGAACAGAGATGATCTTGCAGATAAGATATTTGAAGAATTCTGCATGGGTAAATAGGAGGATAGATAAATGCCAGTGGTTGAAGAAAATTATGATGTGGTAGTTGTGGGGGCCGGTCATGCAGGCTGTGAAGCTGCACTTGCTTCTGCTCGGCTTGGACTTGAAACGATTCTGTTTACAGTTAGTATGGACAGTGTAGCCATGATGCCCTGTAATCCAAACGTAGGTGGAAGCTCGAAAGGACACCTGGTAAGAGAACTGGATGCACTCGGCGGGGAGATGGGAAAGAATATTGATAAGACTTATATTCAGTCCAAAATGTTAAATGCATCAAAAGGACCTGCTGTTCATTCTCTTCGAGCGCAGGCAGATAAGTCAAATTATTCCCGTACAATGAAACATACATTAGAGAATACCGATCATCTGGTATTACGTCAGGCTGAAGTATCAGAGCTGATGGTAACAGACGGCGTGGTTAAGGGTGTTAAGACATTTTCCGGTGCAACCTATTATGCAAAGGCAGTTGTTCTCTGTACAGGTACTTATCTGAAAGCAAGATGTATCTATGGAGATGTCGTAAATCATACAGGACCAAATGGACTTATGGCAGCCAATCATTTGTCGGATTCCATGAAAGAAGCCGGAATCGGTATCCGCCGGTTTAAGACAGGTACACCTGCAAGACTGGATAAGAGAACGATCGATTTCTCTCAGATGGAGGAACAAAAGGGTGATGAGCATATCGTTCCATTTTCATTTACAAATACAGAAGAAGATATCAAGAGGGATCAGGTATCCTGCTGGCTTTGTTATACAAATGAGAAAACACATGAGATCATTCGTAAGAATATCAACCGTTCTCCATTGTTTTCCGGTGTGATCGAAGGTACAGGACCTAGATACTGCCCTTCGATCGAGGACAAGGTTATGAAGTTTCCGGATAAGACGAGACATCAGATTTTTATAGAGCCGGAGGGTGAATTTACAAATGAGATGTATATGGGCGGAATGTCCAGCTCTCTCCCGGAGGATGTTCAGTATAAGATGATACGGAGCATGAAAGGACTTGAGAATGTCAGGATCGTAAGAAATGCTTATGCTATTGAGTATGATTGTATTAATCCTATTCAATTAAAAGCATCATTGGAATTTAAAAATATTGATGGCTTTTTTAGTGCCGGTCAGGCTAATGGAAGTTCCGGTTACGAAGAAGCGGCTGCTCAGGGAATTATTGCCGGAATCAATGCAGCGAGAAAATTGTCCGGAAAGGAACCGTTAGTTTTAGACAGATCGCAGGCATATATCGGTGTTTTGATTGATGATCTGATTACAAAGGGGACAAATGAGCCGTATCGTATGATGACTTCAAGAGCAGAATATCGTCTGCTTTTAAGACAGGATAATGCTGATCTGAGATTAACGGAAATTGGTCATGAAATAGGTTTGATTTCAGATGAAAGATATCAAAAACTTTGTGTTAAGAAAAAACAGATTGCATCTGAAATAAACAGATTGAATGAAACAACGGTTGGCGCAAATCAAAAGGTACAGGACTTTTTGGAAAAACATGATAGTACAAAGTTACAGTCAGGTACAACTTTGGCAGAACTTTTGAAACGTCCTGAATTATCTTATGATCTTTTGTCTGAAATTGATGAAGATAGGAAAGTACTTCCTTATGATGTATGTGAGCAGGTAAATATTAATCTCAAATACGAGGGATATATCAAACGTCAGGAAAGACAGGTGGTTCAATATAAAAAGCTGGAAAATAAGAAAATTCCAGATACTATTGATTATGATGATGTATATAGTCTTAGAAAAGAAGCGGTACAAAAGTTAAAAGAGTTTCGCCCGGCTTCTGTGGGACAGGCATCTAGAATATCAGGTGTATCTCCGGCTGATATTTCGGTTCTTTTGATTTATTTAGAAAAAAATAAAAGTAAGAGTGGGGAAAAAGTATGAAGCAGTATTTACAAAAAATGGCCGAACAATTAGAAATTAATCTGACATCGGATATGTTATCAAAATTTGAAATCTTTTATAATATGCTTTTAGAAACTAATAAGACAATGAATTTAACTGCTATTACAGAAATGCATGAAGTTGTTTTAAAACATTTTATTGACAGTATTGCCTTGTTAAATTATATAGAACTTTCCAATAAAACAGTAATCGATGTTGGAACCGGTGCAGGTTTTCCGGGAATTCCTCTGGCAATATTATTTCCAGATACGAAGTTTGTGTTGATGGATTCTTTACAGAAGAGATTGAAGTTTATTGATTCTGTTGTCGATGCATGTGATATGAAAAATGTGTCTACTATTCATGGTAGAGCAGAAGATTTGGGACATGATGTGAATTATAGAGAAAAATTTGATATATGTGTATCCCGTGCAGTGGCTGCTTTGCCGGTGTTATTAGAATTATGTTCTCCTTTTGTAAAAGTGAATGGATTGTTTGTTTCTTATAAAAGTGAATTGTTAAAGGAAGAATTGCAGCAATCAGAAAAAGCTTTATCTATACTGCGTTGTGAATTGATGAAACAGTATGATTATACAATACCGGACAGTGACTTTTACCGCGTGTATGCTGTGTTTAAGAAAAATGGTGCTTTGCAGAAAAAGTATCCTCGTCAGGCGGGAAAACCTAAGAAAAATCCATTATGATATAATTAGAGGTTATTGTGCTACAAAAGTGCAATAACCTTGTTTTTTTACTTTATAGGATTAGAGTGTCAAAAAGCGGACATTTATACAGACCTATATGATAAAAATATAAATGTTTCACGTGAAACATATTATCATATAATACTTTTCGTGTTATAATAGTAAATGGTTTTTGTGATGGGCACAATAAGCTGGTGTTTTTATGAAGTTTGAAAGTACGAGAAATAATAAATGTTTCACGTGAAACATTTGAAAGGATGAAATAATGGGTAGAGTAATAGCTATTTCAAATCAAAAGGGCG
>ERZ860508.166-NODE-166-length-58805-cov-8.444000_pt1 | contig 58805 bp, 60 predicted proteins | sample MGYA00509976_ERZ860508 | MGnify/ENA primary metagenome ERZ860508 (study PRJEB30046, sample SAMN00715242) | human gut metagenome | study: EMG produced TPA metagenomics assembly of the A metagenome-wide association study of gut microbiota in type 2...
CAACAGATTTTTCTGTTTACTAACTTTTTTGTTGCGTTAAGTTTTTCAATTAAAGATTTTGCCCTCTTTCTGCTTCCCATTATCCATATTTTCTGTCCATTAATTCGGACAGAAAAAGACCACCTCACAAAAAATTTCATGAAGTGGTCTTTTTACCTTTCATATATTTTGTTTTTTACGCAAATAATTTTTTCACCATTTCCGCATCAAATACGACCTGCTTTACATGGTCAACCTCAATCTGATACAACGCATTTGCTGCAAGATGCTCCGCCGCCTGCTCAAGATCACGGATTCCGGAGGTATTGCGGTACTGTTCGATCAGTTCGTCTAACCCTTCCTCAGTCAGCACGATCTCGCCCTGCAGCAATCCGATTCTCTTTAATACTTTTGGCAGTGCAAATTTGGAGAAAATAATCTTTTTTTCCTCCTGTGTGTAATCCGGGATATCGATCACTGCAAAACGTGACATCAGCGGGGCGCTGATATCTTCTTTTACATTGGCAGTTGCAATCGGATAGACACCGCCGGTTGGAATCATACATTCCATATAGTTGTCTGTAAATCCAAGATTATCTAATAAGGTAAGAAGTACGTCCGCCGGATTGCCGTTTCCTTTTCCGGATGCAGCCTTATCAAGCTCGTTGATGATGAATACAAGGTTCGACTCGCCAGCCATGGAAAATGCATCCATAATAATACCAGGCTTCGCATTTCCGTAGATGCGGGAGCTTCCGGTCAACTGCTCCGGGTCATTGATGGAACTCATATCGAGTGTCGTCCACGGCAGTTTTAAAATTCTTGCCACCGCATAGGCGATCTGTGACTTGCCGGTTCCTGCCGGTCCTACTAACAACAGTCCATAGGCTGGCAGCGTATGGGTACGGTTGATCTGGATAATGGTCTCCATGATACGCTGTTTTACTTTTTCCATTCCATACAGTTCTTCATCTAAGATCCTGCGTGCCTCCACCGGGTCGATTGCTTCAAAATAATTATTTTTCCACTGGATATTTGTCATAATGGAAAGCGCGCGCTGTGCATGGCGGCGTTCCTCCGCTGACACTTCACTCGAACGGGCAACCGCAAGATTTCTTCTCGCCCACAGTCTGATGTTATCCGGCATAGTTCTTCCGGCACAGTTTAAAAAGTCCGAAATACTCTGAATACTCGTCAGCTTCATACTGTCGCCGCTCTCGTCTAACTCTTCGTCCTCATCCTCCTGCTCCGGTGCACTGCTGGATAACAGACGTTCCATTACATACTGTAAAAATCCGTCTGCCGCTGACAGTTTTGTTCCTCCGTGGAACGCATTCTCCCTGATTTTATAAACTGCATACCCGTCTTCTCTGTTTTCCCCGGATAAAAGTACATTGATGCGGTTTTCTCCAAGCCATTTGATCAGGTTCACAAAACGCGCATCCACCTGCAAAATATCGGCGCAGAAAGTCTCCTCTTCCTCTTTGAATTCAAAGGCTGTCCACTGGCTCTGGTTACAAAATACTCCGGTGGAATGATGGCTCCACTGTTTTTTGCTGTTGTCTAATACTAAGATTGGATCTTCCGGGGTTTTCTCCGGACTTTCTGATGCAAATATGGTATATGTACATACAAACGCTTCTTTTTCACCGGAAGCGTTGCTGAAATCAAAAACTGGCATGATCTGTCTCCTTTTTTGAAATTACTCTCCCTAGATAATGCGAAACTCCAATTTATGTCCTGTGTTTCACAATTACCTGACTTACTCTTCATCTATCAAAACATAAAATGACAGATTTTACAAGAAAGTTTTTTGTATTCGCAGGTCTAATCTGTATTGACAATAGAATCAACAAATTTTATATTTAATAATAGTAATTATTATTAATTTAAGGAGGTTTTATAGAATCATTCTGGATTTTTGCACGGACTGATTTTATGAAAAAGTAAACATGGAAATTGATATTGTAGGTCTGATAAGTGCCTGTTCCTATGCTTTAGACTGTATCGAGGCAGAACTGGTAAATGTAACGAATAAACATGGAAAGCGGGTGGCATTTATCAGCGTCCGCATGGGGCAGTATTTTGGGCTGTCTCCTGACTCCATACAGGATCTGGCGATATGTGCCCTGCTTCACGACAATGCCCTTACCCAATACATCGCAGAAGAATTGCAGAAACATCCTGCAACCAGGCTGACTACTGATATTGCAGCAAAAAATACACATCTGCATTGCATTTACGGAGAACAGAATATTGCCAAAATTCCTTTTAAAACAGAAGTATCAAATACGATTTTATATCACCACGAACATGCTGACGGCACTGGTCCTTTTCATAAAAAATGGGATGAAGTTCCTTTATTTTCACGGATCATCCACCTCAGTGATGTTGTGGATATCATTGGAAATTCCGGAGAATTTGGCACGCATAAATGGGATTTTGTGCAGCAATATCTCAGAAAAAATACAGACCGGTTATTTGATGCCGCGTGCGTGAATGCTTTTTTCCACACTTTTTCTGAAAAAGAGTTTGCCAATTTAAAAGATGATTCCTTCGAAACAAAACTCTGGGCGCTCGTACCAAGGGAAAAACAGATGTTTGACTGGCAGGCATGTCAGGATATCGCTGACTTTTTTGCCAAAATCGTCGACTACAAATCCTCTTTTACCAGCAGACACTCCATTGGTGTTGCACAAAAAGCCGCCGCATTTGCACAATATATCGGCTACAGCTCTCTCGATATCCAGAAAATGTATCTCGCAGGATCACTTCATGACATTGGAAAAATGGCAATCAATAATGATATTTTGGAAAAGCCGGATAAGCTGACTGATGATGAATTTTCCAAAATGAAAAATCATGCCGGATATACTTATCTGATTTTATCCGGCGTCAATGACTTTGAAGATGTGCGCGACTGGGCTGCACTTCACCATGAAAAATTGAATGGCAAAGGTTATCCTTTTGGCAAAACTGCTTCCGAATTAAATGAGCCGGAGCGCATCATGGCATGCATTGATATTTATCAGGCGCTCACGGAAGACCGCCCTTATAAAAAGGGTCTTTCCCATGAAAAAACTTGTGATATTCTGGACGATATGGCGGAGAAGGGTTTTATAGATGCTTCTATCACCCGAAAAATCAGAACCTGTTTCCAGAATCCCGTGGACTGATACAGCAAAAAATATTTTACATACAAAGCAATATAATTCCTGATTTATCTTTACGAAATCACATTTTTTCGGTACAATAAACAGGATGTTTTCAATCAGATTTTTTCTGCCTGAAAACGAATTATCAGAAAGGAATAAAAACATTATGTCAAATCCAATTGTTACAATTGAAATGGAAAACGGCGATATCATGAAAGCAGAGCTTTATCCTGAAATCGCACCAAATACCGTAAACAACTTTATCAGTTTAGTAAAAAAAGGCTTTTATGACGGAGTTATCTTCCACCGTGTCATCAATGGCTTTATGATCCAGGGTGGCGATCCGGACGGAACCGGAATGGGTGGTCCTGGTTATCAGATCAAGGGAGAATTTTCCCAGAACGGATTCAAAAATGACTTAAAGCACTCCGAAGGTGTTTTATCCATGGCAAGAACTATGATCCCGGATTCTGCCGGCTCCCAGTTCTTCATTATGCACAAGAACTCTCCACACTTAGACGGTGCGTATGCTGCATTCGGTAAAGTGATCGAAGGTATGGATGTTGTCAATAAAATTGCAGAAACAACAACAGATTACTCCGACCGTCCATTACAGCCGCAGGTAATGAAAACCGTTACCGTTGAGACTTTCGGTGTTGCTTATCCAGAACCTGAGAAATGCTAATTTATAAACAAAGAGTTGCTTTATTGCAAAATACTTTTCTCTAAAGCAAAAGACCGTGTAAACAAAGTTTTTCTTTGTCTGCATGGTCTTTTTATTTTCCAGCATCCACTTGTGGATAGATTCTTTTGTAATGCTCTACCACTTCTTTTGCTGCACCTGCCTTCACTTCTCCAAGAGCTGCGCAGTTGGCGTCATTCGAAATGTTGACCGGACAATGGAAATATTTTTTCAGTTCTGCCACAAGCGGCACATTGTTCCAGCCAAAATTGTTGGAATATAACACAACACCACTCTGCGCGTCCACTGTACCGGGACTTCCCACTCCAATGCTCAATAGCTCTCTCTCATCTGCACCGATCTTTTTTAACAAATCCTTTACAAGAACTGCCATATCTTTCATGATTTCCTCATATGGTCGTCCAACTCTCGTTGGCACAGAACCTTCTGCCAGGATTTTCTGGTTTTCGTCAACGATTCCTGCCTTAATGTTCGTTCCTCCTAAATCAATCCCTGCTCTAAACATGTTTTCACCTCATTATTTTTAGTAGAAACGGTTCTCATAAATTATTTATATCAAGTTCGAAGGTCATTGTAAAGGTTATTTCGTTTTTCTTAAAAGACAATTTTAATGCTTGTAATACAAGATTTTCTTTTCTTTTTTGAAAGAAAAACCCTGCATAATCTTTGCAATTATGCAGGGTTTTGCGCTCCCTATTATAACATACCAAGTAATAACAAAAATTCAGCTGATTCCCAAGTAAAATTCCAGCCGTCATATATATGAAAATTGTAAGTAATCAACTTAACGTAAATTAGCAGATTTTATAGCTGTATCCATAACATAAAACAGGCAGATATTAAATTCCATGCACAAGCCAATCACAACCTATAAAGCAGGCACAAAATCTGCCTACAATACCAGCTAAACTCCAGTCATCCAAACATCTTAACGATTATCCGGTTTATGTTTCATATCCTTAATCGGAATATTGGCAAACAATGCCGGAACCATACCATTGTTGGAATCGGACTCTGTCTCAGTGATTTTTACATCCAGCGCGTCTGCATCAATATCCATGTACTTGGAAATTACCTGGATAATGTCTCGTTTGATCATTTCCATCATCTCAGGAGAGCAATTTGCACGGTCAGACACAAGTAAAAGTTTCAAACGATCCTTTGCAACATCACCAGAACTTTTCTTTTTGAATAAATCCATTAAACCCATGTGGTTTCTCCCCCTTAGTTTTTCTTAAACAAATCCATTAATTTTCCAAATACACCCTGTTTTACTTCCAAATCTAAAAATGGAACTTCTTCTCCAATAATACGTCTGCTGATATTTGCATATGCTTTTCCAGCAAGGCAGTCAGAACCAACTAATGGTTCACCCTGGTTTGTAGAAACAACAATATGTTCATCATCCGGTACTGCACCGATCAGATTTACTGCAAGGATATCTGTAACATCCTCTACTTTCATCATGTCTCCGCGTTTTACCATATCCATTCTCAGACGGTTTACAATAAGGTCGATACGTTTCATCTCGTTTGCTTCAAGTAAACCGACAATTCTGTCCGCATCACGGATCGCAGATACCTCAGGTGTTGTGACAACTAATGCTCTGTCTGCACCTGCAATGGCATTCTTAAATCCCTGCTCAATTCCGGCTGGGCAGTCAAGTAAAATATAATCAAATTCTTTTCTCAGTTCTTCGATCAGCTCTACCATCTGTTCTGGTGTCACTGCGTCTTTGTCTCTTGTCTGGGCGGATGGCAGCAGACATAATTCCGGATACTTTTTATCCTTGATAAGAGCCTGTTTCAAACGACATTTGCCTTCAATAACATCTACTAAATTGTAAACGATACGGTTCTCTAATCCCATAACAACGTCTAAGTTACGAAGACCGATATCGGTATCGATCATTACTACCTTTTTATTTAACTGTGCAAGACCTGTTCCTACATTTGCAGTTGTAGTAGTCTTACCTACTCCACCCTTTCCGGATGTGATAACAATAACTTCGCTCATGATTTCCTCCTGTGCATTTCGCATTTTACATTCTGTTTAAAATATCTTTTGTGACCGGCTCAATATAAATATTGCCGTCCCTCGCCACTGCGATCTGGGACTCTGCGGTCTGAACTTTTTCGCGTCTCAACAGATGTTTTCTGGTTTTTTCTTTATCCGGGCTCTTGGCGATCAGATCCCCGATCTGAATCTGGATTGGGTTCATATCCAGGGCAAAAATAAAGCAGTTGCGGTCACCTGCACTGCCCGCATGCGCATTTCCTTTCAACGCCCCAAGAATGACAATATTCCCCTGCGAGATAATCTTCGCACCAGGATTCACATCCCCGATAATGGTTACGCTGGATTCACTTTCGATAACCTGTCCGGAACGCAACGTTCCTCTGTAAAAATCTCCGGAACCGGTGTTTGCATTCATAAACTGCTGCTGTACTGCCTGATAGTACTCAATCTGCTGTTTCATGACTGCTTCCTGTTCACTGCCATTTTGTACGATACATAAAATCTGAATCGTCGTATTCTCTGTGATCGCCTCGATAATACGGTTTTCTTCCTCTTCCGAAAGCTTCCTTCCTTCAAAAGAAATGGCTAACTCTGCATTTTTAAAGAATTTTTCTGACGCCTTGAACTTTTCAATGACATCCTTTAATAATTCCACAAACGGTATATTCGGGTCCAGCACCAGATTAATACCATATTTGTTGCTTTTAATCATTACAGATTGTGACATGTAATTCTCCCTGCTTTTCTGAAAACTTCTGCCAGAATATTCTTTCCGTCCGTTTTCCTGAAATTCATTCCAAAGCTGGAATGTACCAACTGTAATTATACCCGATTGAGGCAAATATGCAATGTTTTTTCGCAATTATTCCTTACTGAATTTTAGTTACTGGAACGAAGTACGAGTGAACCGTAACGAATTTTAAAGAAAAACGCCCAGACCAAGTACAGCATTTCCGGCTTGCCAGTATTTTATCTGGCTTTCCGGAAATGCTGTCTTTCTTCTGAGCGCTTCGGGCGAAAATACTTCGCCTTATGTATTGCTTTTTCTAAACTTATCTACGCTTCATCAATCGCTTTTCCAATGTCATGACGCATATATTTGTTGGCAAAATTTACCCACTCAGTTGCTTCGTAGGCTTTCTTTCTTGCCTCTTTTAAGTCTTTTCCTGTCGCAGTGATGCCAAGGACACGTCCACCATTTGTCACGATTTTTCCGGCTTCATTGAATTTGGTTCCGGCATGGAAACAGAAATAATCGTCTTTTCCCTCAAAGTTTTCCAATCCTGTGATTTCAAACCCTTTTTCGTAAGCTACCGGATAGCCGTCAGATGCAAGCACAACGCAGACTGCTGCATTGTCCTCAAACTGAAGGTCGATTGTGTCTAATTTTCCATCCACACAGGCTTCCATCACGTCGATGATGTCATTTTTCATTCTTGGAAGAACTACCTGTGCTTCCGGATCACCAAATCTCGCATTGTACTCTAACACTCTTGGTCCGTCTGCGGTTAACATAAGTCCAAAGAAAATAACACCTGTAAATGGTCTGCCCTCTGCTGCCATAGCATCTACCGTTGCCTGATAAATGTATTTTTTACAGAAATCATCTACTTCTTTTGTATAGAAAGGACTTGGGGAGAAGTTTCCCATTCCTCCGGTATTCAAGCCCTGATCGCCGTCTTTTGCACGTTTGTGATCCTGCGCAGAAGACATGATCTTAATCGTTTTACCGTCTACAAAAGATAAAACAGATACTTCACGTCCTGTCATGAATTCTTCGATAACCATTGTATTTCCGGCTGTTCCGAATTTTTTATCTTCCATGATCTCTTTGACACCGGCTTTCGCCTCCTCCAAAGTGTTGCAGATCAAAACACCTTTTCCAAGTGCAAGCCCGTCTGCCTTTAACACGATTGGCATTTTGGCTGTCTCAAGATATGCAAGTGCTGCCTTCGGATCTGTGAAATTCTCATATGCAGCAGTCGGAATGTTGTATTTTTTCATAAGATCCTTGGAAAAAGCCTTAGAACCCTCTAAGATTGCTGCATTTTTTCTAGGTCCGAATACTTTTAACCCTTCTGCTTCGAAAATATCAACGATTCCGCCAACCAGAGGATCATCCATTCCTACAATTGTAAAATCAATTTCCTTTTCTTTTGCAAAAGCGACTAATTTATCAAATTCCATGGCACCGATCGGCACACACTCTGCGAGTGATGCGATTCCGGCATTGCCCGGTGCACAGTAAATTTTATCTACGCGCGGACTTTTTGCGACACTGGTGCAGATTGCATGTTCACGGCCGCCGCTTCCTACTACTAATACTTTCATGCGGATTCTCCCTTTCTTAATCACATCTATTACTACTCTTCGACAATTCTCACTCTGCCATCTACAACAGAGACTTTACCGTTCGCGATCAGGTCAATTGCCTTCGGCATGATGATCCACTCAGCCTGTTCCATGACGCGCCGCTGCAAGATTTCCGGTGTATCCTCCTGCTGCACTTCAACTGCCTTCTGTAAAATGATAGGTCCTGTGTCTGTTCCCTCATCCACAAAATGAACCGTTGCACCGGTCACTTTCACGCCACGGTTTAACACTCCTTCATGCACTTTCAATCCATAATAACCGGTTCCACAGAAAGACGGAATCAGGGACGGATGAATGTTGATGATACGGTTCCTGTATTTTGCGATCATCTGTTCCGGAATTACAACTAAAAATCCCGCCAATACGATCAGATCCGGGTTGTAGGAATCTAATTTTTCCAAAAATGCCTCATTAAACGCATCTCTTGTCTCGTAATCTTTCGGAGAAATGCAAAGTGCTTCAATCCCATGATTTTTGGCACGTTCTAAGGCATATGCATTTTTATTATTGCTGATAACAACTTCCACCTTTGCATTTGTGATTGTCCCATTATCAATCGCATCTAAAATTGCCTGAAGATTCGTTCCTCCGCCGGATACCAAAACTGCAACTTTTAGCATAAGGTTACTCCTTTTTCACCGTCTTTGATCTCACCGATCACATATGGTATATCTCCAGCTGCTTTCATTGCTTCCATTGTTTTTTCCACATCAGCAGGATCAACTGCAACGATCATACCAATGCCCATGTTATAAGTATTGTACATCATATGCTCCTCTACCTGTCCTTCACGTGCCATCATTTTAAAGATAGCCGGAACTTCGTAGCTGTCTTTTTTGATGACTGCATGTTTGCCTTCCGGTAACATTCTTGGAACGTTCTCGTAGAAACCGCCGCCTGTGATATGGCTGCACGCTTTCACACGGACACCTGCCTCTTTTACATTTTTCAAAGCTTTTACATAAATTCTTGTCGGAGCTAATAATGCTTCGCCTAATGTTTTGCCAAGCTCCTCATGGTATGTATTTAACGTTTCTTTATCCATTTTAAAGATTTTTCTTACAAGGGAAAATCCGTTGGAATGTACTCCGGTGGAAGCCATGCCGATCAGCACATCACCGGCTTTTAAGTTTTCTCCTGTGATGATGTCTTTTTTATCTACGACACCTACGGTAAATCCTGCGAGATCGTACTCATCTTCCGGCATAAGTCCCGGATGTTCTGCGGTTTCACCACCGATCAATGCACAGCCGGACTGTTTACAGCCTTCTGCCACTCCGCTTACGATTGTTGCGATCTTCTCCGGATAGTTTTTGCCACATGCAATATAATCTAAGAAAAATAATGGTTCACCGCCTGCGCAGGCAACATCATTGACACACATTGCAACACAGTCAATACCGATCGTATCATGTTTATCCAAAAGAAATGCAAGTTTTACTTTTGTTCCACATCCGTCTGTTCCAGATAAAAGAACCGGCTCCTCCATTCCTTTGATTGCTTCCATGGAAAAAGCACCGGAAAATCCGCCAAGTCCGCCTAAAACTTCCGGGCGCATGGTTCCCTTTACATATTTTTTCATTAATTCCACTGATTCGTATCCAGCTTCAATATCTACACCTGCGTTTTTGTAATCCATATTATCCTCCTTGTTTTGCGAAGCAAAATCCTATTTTAATAATTTTTATATCCAACTTCCTGAAGTCTTGCATCTTTCGCCTGAACCTGCTCTTTTAAATCTTTTGAGTAAGCTTTTAATCTCTCTAACAGTGCCTCATCGGAAGTAGCAAGAATTTTTGCTGCAAGAAGCCCTGCATTGGCTCCACCATTGATTGCTACGGTTGCAACCGGGATACCGGATGGCATCTGCACGATAGAATATAAGGAATCTCTTCCTCCTAAAGAAGTGGTGTGCATCGGAATACCAATGACTGGCATTGGGAAAATCGCTGCGCACATACCCGGCAGGTGTGCTGCCATTCCTGCTCCTGCAATGATGACCTTAAAGCCCTTGCTCTCAGCCGTTTTCGCATATTCAAAGAAAACATCCGGCTCACGATGTGCAGAAATGATTGTCATCTCGTAATCGATTCCTAATTTTTCTAATATATCTGCTGCTTTTGCCATTACTGGCATATCTGAGTCGCTGCCCATTACAATACCAACTTTTGCCATGATATTCGTCTCCTTTTTTGTTTCAATCGTTCTATCTTCGAAATGATTATAATATGTTTCGATTAAGAAGTCTAATTAATAATCGTTATTTGTTTTATTAATTTTCTTTATATATAAACAAGGTACCCTAATTTTATATGCCATTGCACATGTATCAAGGTACCCTATAAAATATAACAGCCGTTTTATTCATCCAGCGGTCTGTTCAGTTCTTCAATTCCTGCCAGCACAAAACGTCCGTCTGAGATAATATCCTCTGTCGTTCCATCTTTGCGGATGACTGTGATCTTATCCAGTTCATCATAAGGAATTGTAATATCAGTGTGGCAGTTAAAGTATGCTTTACTCATATCTTCATTACGAAGCTTGGAGAAATCATTCTCTCTTGCTACGATCTGTTTTCCGTCCGGATTGTAGGTCACCATATCCTCCTCATGGGAATAGCAGGTGTCACCGACTGCAAAATGAGGACCGGTCTTCTCTGCGATTAAGATTGGAAGCTTATCGGCAATATCAAAGTCTCTTGCCATGCGGTAAGCAGTCGTGTTTGTTCCGATTGCGAACTCACCCATTGGCAGTGTATCATGATTCATTAAAACATTCTCTTTGATATATTTTTTACATTCTTCCTCTTTGTCAAAGTTTGTACAGGTGTAATCTTTGATCACGCCATCTTCAAAATCAATTTCCAGATTGAGATATTTCAGTTCATTCAGATAAACCTGGCTGACAAATAATTTTCCGGTAGTTCCTTTTAATACTGGAGAAGTGAACACCTCACCAACCGGAATATTCACATCTGCCACACAGTTTTCAAATGCAGTCTCTTTGGAAGCATCTTTTAATGGCCAGACAGAAACATAAAGGTCTGTCTTGTTGCCATTTTTTCCGGTAATGTGTACTTTTTCCGCCTGATCTAACACATCAATGATTTTCTGCTGCATCGTCTGATACAAGGTGTAATCCAATGTATTGATTTTTACGGTCTCTGCAAAAATCTCTTTGAACTTGTCGCCGATCTCCGGTACCGGATACGCAATGATCGTAAAACTGCGCTCCTCACCAATGATGTACTCATTTGTGATCTGTCCGGACATACTCATATCGTATACGCTTAGCTGCTGCTGTTTTTCATTCAGTTTCAGCACTTCTTTCTTCGTCTCCGGTGAAAATGGGGTTTCTCCAAATACTTCAATGACAGCAGGACCAGCCTGACCGTTTGCCATTTTCTTCATTTCTTCGAAAGAAGTTTTCATCACTTCCAGACGTCTCTCCACGTAAGCCTTGTCATAGTATAATGCCTTGTCCTCTTTGTGGTCATAATCATACTGCTTGTTTGCCGCGGTAGAGTATGCGCGCATCGTTACTTTCAAATTCAATTTTTCCAGATTTTTTACTGCGGCACGCACCATACGCTCAAAACCGATCGGATAACGCACCTGTGCAGTTGTCTTTTTGGACAGATCTTTTCCGGTTGACGCAAATCCGATGCGGTATCCCTCTGTATAAGTATCCGCCATTGCCTGAATCTCTTCGTCAGACATTCCATTTAAAAATGCTGCGATTCCAGTCTCATTTGCTCCAACGTGCTGACCATACTGATAAAGATAACGCAGGTCGTTCAAATCCGAATTCATCACGATCTGGTATAAGAAATCTTCCTCGTCATCCACGATCTCACGGATGTTGTCTCCGATAAAAATTTCACTGTAATCATGGAAGTACCAGTAAATCGCCTGTTCGATCGCATTTTTATCAATACCGTCTTTATCCTCAAAATAATTATAAATCTCAACAAACAATTCTGCTGTGATCGTTACATTCATTTTTTTTGCGGCAAAAGCATCTATGATGCATTTTCTGCACTGTGCATACAATGCAGATAAAATCTGTCCGTACTCTTCTCCGAGTTTTCCCACTGCATAAGTTGGATTTCCGTAGCTGTCTGCATAATTTGCTGCAATAATGTCCTCATAAAGTGAAGCGTTTCTCTGCTCACATTCTGCGAGGGAAGCATCTTTTAATGTATCTGCTTCTGCTTTTTCTGTTATATTTTTTAACTGTAATAAAAAGGCCGCTGTCTTTTTAAAATAATCATCAAATGTTTCCGGCACATCTGTTTCTTTTGCGATCTCTGCAATACGCTCCATCACAAGAGAAAAGCGCTCCTCTGCCTGTTCATTTGACTCTTTATAAATGTCTCTGTATCCCATTTTAAACCTCCCTTATCAACTATATCAAAAATCCAATCACATAAATTGCAATCCATATGCCGGCTGCCAAAAAGGACAGCACTGTCGACATGTATGGAAACAGCTTGAATGACTCCTCCTCACGCAGGCTCATTACTGCAAGCACCACTGCGACAAGCGCAACGAGCATGGAAGACACCCCTGCACTTCCCAGGTACATACTGCCATTTCCACCGTGATGAAACGAGTTTACCACCACATAAATAAAGATTGCAATAGAAAGCACAGCCAGAAAAAAGGCTGCGATTCCTTTCTTTGACTGTGTCTTTTCTGTAAATTTATATCCGTATTTTCTACGTCTTCTCTGCGCCATAATTTTTTCCTGCTACTTAAAATATTTTTTCCACAAATAAAGGATGCACTTATACACCAGATAGCCCAGTAATCCACCAATCGTATTCAAAAGCAGATCATCCACATCAAAACTTCCTACTTTAAACACAAGCTGAAGCAGCTCCACGAGCAGACTTAGTTCAAAACTATATAGCACTGTCACCCACAGGTTTCTACAGCGTTTCGAATAGATTGGCAAAAAGGAGCCAAAAGGCATAAATGCACTGATATTTCCCCAGATATTGAGCACTACAGCCTGCCATCCCAGCACATGCCGATAAGTAATAAAACGCATGATCTCATGGAATGGAATTAGATTGTAGTGATACGCCCTCTCTGAATAAGTCCGCCCCATCTCCTCCGAAAAAAAGAGGAAATAGAACAATACAATAAAATAAACCAGAAAAAATACGAATGCCAATACCCGGTGTTTTCCTTTCCGTATCAGCGGGCAGCGCTCGCTGCCTTTCTTACTTGCAGCCATATTCTTCGTAGTACTTATCAATAGCAGCTTTGATCTCGTCATTGATCACAACTTTGCCATTATGTTCTCTGTTGTAAAGATACTCTGTCACCTCTGCCATTGTGACAATTGCTTTTCCTTCAAAACCGTACTTTTCTTTGATCTCATCTAAGGCACTTACTTTTCCGCCCTGTCCGACTTCCATACGATTCAAGCTTACCATAAGACCAACGATCGTAACATCTGCTGCTCCTCTTACTTTCGGAACCGTCTCCTCCATGGATTTTCCGGAAGTGGTTACATCCTCGATCATCACAACTCTGTCGCCGTCTTTTAAGCTGCTTCCAAGGAAACCTCCCTTATCAGCACCGTGGTCTTTTGCTTCTTTTCTGTCAGAGCAGTAACGCACTTCTTTTCCATAAAGTTCACTGTATGCGATCGCTGTGACAACTGCAAGTGGAATTCCCTTATATGCCGGTCCGAAAAGTACATCAAAATCATCTCCATAATTATCATGGATTGCCTTTGCATAATACTCGCCAAGTCTCTTTAACTGGGAACCTGTCACATAAGCACCTGCATTCATAAAGAATGGGGATTTACGTCCACTCTTTAATGTAAAATCTCCAAATTTTAAAACATCACTCTCTACCATAAAATCAATAAACTCTGATTTGTATGCTTCCATTTTATTATTTCCTCCTGATACCAATTTTTTCCTGTTTATTCATGTACAGCACCGACTAAGTCTTTGATGTCGGCAACCTGATAACGTTCCATGTAATCTTTGATTCCTGCAACAATCTCCTCCGTCACATGCGGATTGGTAAAGTTTGCGGTACCTACAGATACTGCTGTTGCTCCTGCAAGGATCATCTCAATGGCATCCTCTGCATTCATGATTCCACCCATGCCGACGATTGGCAGTTTTACTGCCTGTGCCGTCTGGTATACCATACGGACAGCAACCGGATGAATGGCTGGTCCGGACATACCGCCTGTTTTATTGGCAAGCACAAACTTCTGACGGTTGATATCGATCTTCATGCCTGTGATCGTATTGATCAGAGACAATCCGTCTGCGCCTCCTGCCTCCGCTGCTCTCGCCATCTCCGTAATATCTGTGACATTCGGAGAGAGTTTCATGATGACCGGCTGTGCGGCGTGCTTCTTCATCTCTTTTGTGATAGCTTCCACTGCTTTCGGGTCCTGACCGAATGCAATTCCACCCTCTTTGACATTCGGGCAGGAAATGTTGATTTCTAAAAGATCTACCGGCTGGTCTCTCAACCTCTCCACTACTTCAATATATTCTTCTGTGGAATGTCCACATACATTGACCATGATTTTTGTATCAAACTGCTTTAAAAACGGAATGTCACGTTCCACAAAAAGGTCGATTCCCGGATTCTGAAGTCCGACTGCATTTAACATGCCGCCATATACTTCGGCGACACGCGGCGTCGGATTTCCCGGCCAAGGAACATTTGCAACACCTTTTGTCACAACGGCTCCCAATTTATTCAGATCCACAAACTCTGCGTACTCTGCGCCGGAACCAAACGTACCGGAAGCAGTCATGACAGGATTGTTTAAGGTTACTCCACATAAATCTACTTTCATGTTCATTAGAATTCTACCTCCTCTGCACGGAATACAGGTCCTTCTTTACAGATTCGTTTGTTCTTCACGTTGCTGTGTGCGTCTTTTTCTTTTGACTGGCACACACAGGCAAGGCATGCACCGATACCACATGCCATACGCTCTTCCATGGAAATCCAGCATTCCATGTGGTTCTTCTGTGCATATTCTTTCAAAGCACGTAACATTGGCATTGGTCCACAGGCATAGATGATCTCTGCATCCAGTCCGTTTTCACGGATCGCATCTAAAACATTTCCCTCTGTTCCTGCACTTCCGTCTTCTGTTGCCACATAGACAGCGCCCTGCTTTTTAAACTCATCCATTAAAAACAGTTCGTCACGAAATCCTAATACAATCTGTTTCTCACAATTTAATTCTTTTGCAAGCTGTAACATTGGCGGGATTCCGATTCCACCACCGATCAAAAATGCTTTCTTCTCTTTTTTCGGGAATCCATTTCCAAGAGGTCCCACGATACGAAGCTGAGCGCCCGTGTGCATACCTGAAAATTCCGCAGTTCCTTTTCCTGCTACACGGTATACCAGACGGATTGCCCCGTCCTTTTTGTCAATCTCACAAATACTGATCGGTCTTGGAAGCAGTCTGCTTCCGTCATTGCAGTACACAGAAACGAACTGTCCTGCTTTTGCATACGCTGCGATCTGGTCGGTGTGCAGCCACATACTGTAAATATCATCTGCGATCTCCTCCTGACGGATGATGATCGCTGTCTCTTCAAATTTTTCTGCCATCAATGTGTCCTCTCTTTTCTGCTGGTAAATTTCTATTCTTTACGCATTTCTATCATGCCAGTATACTGTTTCTTACTTTTCTGCCTCGTAAACAACACGTCCATCCACGATCGTTGCCATTACTTTTCCGGTAACTTCTCTTCCGTCAAAAGGTGTATTGCGTCCTTTGCTTGCAAACTTGGTTTTATCAATCTTATATGTTTTTTCCGGATCAAAAATCACAATATCTGCAATTTTTCCCGGCTGGATATCGCCCTTATCGATTCCAACGATTTTCGCCGGATTGTAACTCATTTTCTCTGCCATCTGCATCGGAGTAAGATACCCCTGCAAAACAAGTTCCGAATAAGCCAGACATGCGGCTGTCTCAAGTCCTACGATTCCGAAAGGTGCCTTTTTCATGGAAGTATTCTTCTCTTCAAAAGTATGCGGTGCATGGTCGGTAGAGATTACATCCATGATATTATCGCGTAATCCTTCCTTTAGTGCCTGTACATCCTCTTTGGAGCGGAGTGGCGGGTTCATCTTAAAGTTTGTGTCTGCATCCGCATCAATGGCAAGTTTTTTTGCCTGATCAATGGACGGTTCGATTTTATGGATATCATCCGAGGTAAGCGTAAAATGATGCGGGCAAACTTCTGCTGTTACCTTTGTCTTTTCCATTTTGGCATGCTGTACCATTTTTACGGAATCTCTTGTGGAGCAGTGGCACAAATGCAGCTTTGCTCCGGTATCTCTGCTTAACATGATATCTCTTGCAACAATGATGTCTTCTACCGAATTGGTGATTCCCTTTAACCCAAGTTCCTTCGAATGAGCGTCCTCGTTCATCACGCCGCCATTTACCAGATTAATGTCCTCACAATGCGCAAGTACCGGAATATCGAGTTCTGCTGCAATTTCCATTGCCTCACGATAAATCTCGGAATTCATGACGGATTTTCCGTCTTCACTGATCGCAGGGATTCCTTCTTCATACATACCGCGGATGTCTGCCAACTCTTTTCCCTGCTGGCCTTTTGTAATGGCTCCCACCTGTAAAACGTTCACAACGCCAACTGTTTTTGCCTTATTGCGCACATATTTAACAACGTCCGGATTGTCTACAACCGGTTTGGTGTTCGGCATGGCAAGGATCGTCGTGTATCCGCCATGCGCTGCTGCATTGCATCCGGTCTCGATCGTCTCTTTCTGCTCCTGTCCCGGATCTCTCAAATGTACGTGCATATCAATAAATCCCGGCATTACATAGCATCCCTTTGCGTCGATCACACGGTCTGCCTTTACCTTGATATTCTTTTCCATTTTCACTACTTTTCCGTCTTCGGCAAGCACATCTAATACTTCGTCTGTCTCTGTTGCCGGATTGATCACATGTCCGTTTTTGATTAATAACGTCATTTTACGATTCCCTTCTTTCTATTCAAACTATATCTGTAATTGCACATAACAGTCCGATAAATCTTACCCTTGCTGTATCGACTATAAACCGGAATGTTACAGTTTTGCATAGATTTCCATTGGCACATAAGCACGGATATAGATTCCGTCCTCGCGGTATTCTTCCTCTAAAAGCTCGCCGGATTTTCGGACAAGCTGGATCACACCTGCGTTTGCATATGGTACTGTGCGCTCCACTAAAATCTTGTTTTCACGTAAAAGTTCGGACAACAGGTTTTTCAATTCTTCTAACCCGGTTCCATTCTTCGCGGAAATCGGGAGTGTATAATCCGCTTTAAAGTCATGCAGGGGTTCGCTGTCGCTTCTTGCATCCTGCTTATTAAACAGCGTAATCACTGTTTTATCCTTCACATCAAGATTTGCCAGCGTCTCATACACGATCAGCATCTGTTTCTCATACTGCGGATTGGAAGCATCCACAACATGTAAAATATAATCTGCGTATTTCGCTTCCTCCAAGGTACTCTTAAACGCCTCGATCAGGTGATGTGGCAGTTTCCGGATAAAACCTACTGTATCCGTGACTAAGATTTCCTGTCTTCCTGCAAGTTCTAACACCCTTGTTGTCGGATCAAGTGTTGCAAAAAGCTTGTCCTCCTCTAAAACTCCGGCATTCGTCAGTGTATTGATCAGTGTTGATTTTCCTGCATTCGTATATCCCACGATCGCAGCTACCGGCATCTGATTTTTTTCTCTCTGCGCACGCGTAATGTCACGGTGCTGTCTGACCTCTTTTAATTCACGGTTCAACTGTGCGATCCTGTCTTTGATCAGTCGTCTGTCAATCTCTAACTTTTTCTCACCCGGACCTCTGGTACCAATTCCACCACCAAGTCTTGACATGGAGCGTCCAAGTCCTGTCAACCGGCTCAGGCGGTACTTTAACTGTGCCAGTTCCACCTGGATTTTTCCCTCGCTGGTCGTTGCCCGCGCTGCAAAAATATCCAGAATGATCAAGGTACGATCCATTACTTTGGTATCTAACATATCTTCTAAATTGCGAAGCTGGGCTGGGGAGAGTTCATCATCACATACAATTCCCGTTGCGCCAAGTTCTTCCACAAGTTCCTTAAGCTCTGCCACTTTTCCGGAACCGATATAAGTTCCCGGATGAATGAGTTCGCGTTTCTGGATCATGGTTTCGACTACTGTTGCACCTGCTGTTTTTACTAATTCCGCAAGTTCTGCAACGGAATCTTCCGCGTCGTCTCCCTCCTGCTCACTCACTCCTACCAAAATCACTTTTTCTTCTATCTCTTCTATTTTAAATGCCTCTGCCATTCAATTCTCCATTATTTTATTACTGTGCTGTCTCGCCACCGTCTGTTCCTGTCTGATCAGAATCTGCCGCTTCACCTTCTGCACCAGTCGTATTCTGATCTGCCGTGCTTTCTTCCGTACCAGTTGTATCCTGCTCTGTCGTGCCTTCCTCTGTACTGCTGACATCTCCACTGATTTCTGCTGTGGATGCATCAACCCTGTTTTTCAAAAAAATGTATTCCCGCTGTGCACTTGCATCATCCGGATAAGCCTGCACATACTCCTGCACAATATTCCATGCAGAATTGAAATCGAATGTATACTCATAACAGATGATCAGATTCTGCATAAGTTCTCTTCGATTTGTCACATTCCCCATAGCAATGCCCTGCTGTAAGTAAGTAAGTGCACCGGAATAATTTCCTTTTGCCATTTCAATTTCACCAAGGGAATTCATTGCCTCGGAATCTGCGGCTCCTGAGTTTACATAATTCTGATAATAAACCTCAGCGTTTTCCGAATCGCTCTGTGCCTCATACACCTGCGCAATGTAAAGGTTTGCGATCACGCTTTCCTTATCTAGCGCTGAATTAAGTTCTGTCATGGCATTGTCATACTGTCCCAGATAATAGTAAATCCTGCCTCGCCATGCATAATCTTCTGCACTGTTTCCCTTAATGTCAAACGCTTTATTTAAGTATTCTTCCCCTTTTTCTGTCATATCATAAGCCAAAAGGTTCTCATAAATATTGACATAAAGCTCGTAATCATCGCTGTTATATTGGACTGCCGCATCAAAATCTGAGACAGCACTCTCTGTATTGCCCTGTTTCAGGTAAACACAGCCACGCAGATAATAGGCATCTGCCGCCTTTTTATCATAATCAATGATTGCGGTATAAGTTGCCACTGCTCCCTCAGAATCACCACTGGCATACTGTGCTGCCGCTTTATAATAGCAGATATCTAATTCATTCTCTGTAATTTTTCCAATACACTGTCCTAAGGCACTGTTAAATGCATCCACTGCCCCTGCATAATCTCCGCTTTCCATCGCATTGATACCGATCTGGCGGTATGCAGTCTGATTTTCCCTGCGCTCATTCGTGCAGCCTGTCATAAGGGTAAGACTTAACATGGTAAGCGCTGTGATATATGTTAATTTCTTTTTATTCATGAAAATTGGTCCTCTGTTACTTCTATCCGCAGTGCACGTCCATGAAATCAGAGATTCATGGACTCACGGGCATTCGCCCTATCAGTCTGCAGATGCGCTCCGGCAAAAGCCAAGAAACCCTGCGGTTTTCTTGGCTCGCGGGCGCGTTCTCATGGAATAAATCCTCCATCGCATACAAGTATGCATGGGCGGATTTATTCCATGCTCACTTTTGCCTTCGCGTACATTATAAATCATCCATAAAAATATTCCAAGCAATTTATTATATTGATGTTATTTATTACATATTTAAATTGGGAAAAAAATTGAAACATCCTTTTCTATAACGCAAAAACTGCCGCACAAAATTTTTGTGCGACAGTCACTATGCCAATATACTCCCCTGTATTATGACCTTTTTATCTTACGCTGCAAAACAGCATGTGTTTTACAGATGCCAAATATCCTCGTTGTACTGTGCAATGGTTCTGTCAGATGAGAAGAAACCTGCCTGACTCATGTTCACGAGCATTTTTTTCGCCCATGCCATACGGTCTTCGTAATCTGCAAAGATTCTTTCTTTTGCTGCAACGTATTCCTCGAAGTCTGGCAATGTCATGAACCAGTCTTTGTTTAATAACTCATTATAAAGACGCTCTAAGTTTTCTCTGCATCCAACTGCCATCATCTCATCGCTTACAATGAAGTCGATTGCACGTTTGATGTTCTCATCATTGTCATAGTAGCTTCTGGAAACATAATCTGCTTTTGCATAGTGCTCGATCACCTGCTCAGAAGTCTCACCGAAGATGTAAATGTTATCGTCCCCAACGAACTGATGCATCTCAACGTTTGCACCGTCCATAGTACCGATCGCTACTGCACCGTTTAACATGAATTTCATGTTGGATGTTCCGGATGCCTCTTTGGAAGCAAGGGAAATCTGCTCATGGATATCTGCTGCCGGGATTAATTTTTCAGCCAGTGTTACATTGTAGTTTTCTACCATAACAACTTTTAAGTATGGAGAAACCTCTGGATCTTTGCTGATCAGTTCCTGTAAGCAAAGGATCAGATGAATGATATCTTTTGCAATGACATAAGCCGGAGCTGCCTTTGCACCGAAAATAACAGTGATCGGACGGGCTGGTTTTTTGCCTGCTTTGATCTCAAAATATTTGTGGATCACATAGAGTGCGTTCATCTGCTGTCTCTTATACTCGTGTAATCTCTTGATCTGGATATCGTAAATAGAGTTCTCATTTAACTCGATACCCTGTGTTTTTGCAAGATAATCTTTTAATTCTGCTTTCTTTGCATTCTTAACATCAAGAATCTTCTGTAATACTGCTTCATCATTTACAAATGCACCTAATTTTTCAAGTTCTGTTGCATCTTTCTTGAAGCCGTCACCGATCAGGGATTCAAATAATGCAGTGAGTTCCGGGTCACAGTGTAATAACCAGCGGCGGAAAGTGATACCGTTTGTCTTGTTATTGAACTTCTCAGGATAGATCTTGTAGAAGTTATTCAGTTCAGAGTTCTTTAAAATCTCTGTGTGAAGGTATGCAACACCGTTGATGCTGTATCCATAGTGGATATCCATATGCGCCATATGAACACGTCTCTCATCATCGATGATCGCTACGGATTTGTCGTCGAATTTTTTCACAACGCGGCTGTTTAACTCATAAATGATCGGCATTAACTGTGGAACAGCTTTCTCTAAGAAATGGATCGGCCATTTTTCCAGAGCTTCTGCTAAAATTGTATGGTTTGTGTAAGCACATGTTTTGGATACAATATCAATTGCTTCATCCATTAAGATTCCACGCTCCATTAATAAACGGATCAGTTCAGGAATTACCATACTTGGATGTGTATCGTTGATCTGAACAACTGCATACTCGTTTAATTTGTGTAAATCTCCGCCTCTTGCGAGTGTCTCATCAATGATCAGTCTTGCTGCGTTGCTTACCATGAAATACTGCTGGTAAACACGAAGGATACGTCCTTTATCATCGGAATCATCCGGATATAAGAATAATGTAAGGTTTTTCTGAATATCTTCTTTATCGAAATCAATTCCTTCACCAACTAAACTCTCGTCTACTGTCTCCACATCAAATAAATGAAGTTTTGTGGTACGATTGTTGTATCCTAATACGTCGATATCGTACATTCTGGACTGTAAATTGAAACCGCCGAACTGGATTGTATAAGCTTTGTCTGTCTTTGTTAACCAGCTTTCTTTCTCGATCCATGGGTTTGGTGTCTCATGCTGAAGGTTGTTATCAAATACCTGTTTGAATAATCCATAGTGGTAATTCAATCCAACACCGTCACCGTTTAAACCAAGTGTTGCGATAGAATCCAGGAAACATGCTGCAAGACGTCCAAGTCCACCATTTCCTAAGGATGGTTCCGGCTCAACTTCCTCGATCTCAGCAAGGCTCTTGCCGTTGTCTGCCAATAATTTTTTTACATCCTCATAAATTCCAAGGTTGATCAGGTTGTTAGATAATAATTTACCGATCAAAAACTCTGCTGAAATGTAATATAACTTTCTTTTTCCCTCGTTGCTGACTTTCTCTTCTGCCATTCCTTTTGTCATTTCAAGCAAAGAGAAATATAATTCTTTGTTGCTGCACTGGGAAATTTCTTTTCCTGTTCTTTTGGTTACGATTTCCTGTAAATTCATGATTTACTCCTTTCCTTGCGCCTGCTGGCGAAAGCTTATTGTATTTTCTGCCACAGTTGTTTTCGTGTTTTTTCGTAAAACCGATGTCTTATGATTAATATTATATTCAGGTATACCATTTTATTCTTGTAATATTCCATACAAAAGTGGTACAATCCTATCATATTTTAAATAGGCAGTTGGCTCGATTGCCTTGTGATTGTATAAACGTCACAAAATCAGTAGCTTGTTTTTGTGCACTTTTCAATCATACTGTTCTGTTTCCCAGATTACGACACAAAGCGCATGTTTTCGACACAATCAAATCATTACAAAGGAGTATGTACCTTATGAATATCTTAGAATACGAAAATTATCAGGAAAAAATCTCTCATGGAAATCCTTTATTTCCTTATATCACCTACCTCTGCTCTATCCCGCTGGATTTTTCTTATGTGCCGATCCACTGGCATGATGAAATGGAGATTATTTACATAAAAAAAGGACGTGGTATGATCACCGTGGATTTCAAACAGTACCCGGTCAGCGCCGGAACACTTGCCCTGATCATCCCGGGACAGCTTCATTCCATTGAACAATTCGAAAATGAGAGCATGGAATACGAAAATATTATTTTTCATCCGCAGATTCTGTTATCCAAACAGACCGATACATGCAGCACAGACTATTTTTCCCCACTTATGGACGGAACTATCTCCATTCCTGTCCTTTATCAGCCGGGCGATCCCTATTACCACGAGATTTCCGCCTGTGTCGATGCAAATGATGAGATCTGCAAAACAGATCCGCCTGCCTACCAGCTTTTCATCAAAAGCCAGCTTTTTATGCTCTTTTTTATTCTATTTAACAAATGCAGTTCTAAGGATGTGCAGAAAAAAGATTACAAATCTTTAGAAAAAATGAAGCTGATCCTGAAATTTGTGGAAAACAATTATATGGAAAAAATCACGATTGAAGATGTGGCAAAAGAAGTGAACCTAAGCCAGTCACATTTCATGAAGTATTTTAAAAACACAATGGGAACCTCGTTTATCGATTACCTGAACGAATACCGGCTCACAATGGCATCGAGACTTCTGATTTCCTCTGATTCCTCGATTTTAGATATTGCAGCGGAAGTGGGGTTTGACAATCTTTCCTACTTTAACCGTTCCTTTAAAAAACGTTTTGAACAGACACCGCGCGAATATCGGAAGCGCTATGCAAAGCAATAGCAGACCATACGATACGCCCACAATCCATGCCGTGAAATTGTGCAAAAAATCAAATCACATAATACCCAACGATTCCGCAGACGATCCCCGCAAATGCACCTGCGATAATGTCTCTCGGCTCGTGGACTCCGACAAGCACACGCACGAGTCCAAGCAGCAAACCAATGATTCCCAGCAGCACACCTGCCCCCGGATGTTCATAAAAGATCGTCATTGCAATAATAAAAACAGAAAACACATGCCGGCTTGGAAACGATTTTCCTTTTGTATCTTTTTCAAGTACCGGCGGTATGTCAAATGTTTCATAAGGTCTTGGCGCATTGATAATTCTGCGGATCACTGTCAATCCCACAAACGATACCGCAGGAACGAATACTGCACGCAAAAGCCACGGATTGTGATCCACGAAAAGCATAAAAAGGTAAAGTGGATACACGCAGAACACCAGCGCGGTCAGCATATGATTTAAACTTGTCACACGTTTTGCGCGTTCTGTGTTGCTCCGAAGCGGCTCTGTTATTTTGATATACTGCTCTTTTGTCATAAAAATCAAATCCTTCCAAAAGTACTATTGATAACTTCATGATACTCTCTATTATCTTACATTACTACACGAATTATTCTGTTTTTACATTCTGCCACATCATTTACTGTTCACTTGTCCTGCTCACGATTCACTTCCAATGACCGCAAGCACTGCACCAATAAATATAAAGAAATCAGACACATTAAAAATGATTCTCTGAAACCATTTCGGTCCAATCTGAAACCGAATGTAATCTACAACATGATGTTTCGTGTACCTGTCGTACAAATTGTTCAAGCCTCCGCCGGCTAACATGGCAAGTCCTGTTTTTGTAATCTGTTTTCCACTAAAGCGCATGATAAAATAATAACAAACTGCGACAAAAACCATGATCACGCTGTGAATTGCAGTCATGACTTTCGGGTGCTTTGCAAGCAGATTCAGCGTTGCTCCCTTATTATAAAATTTTTCTATGCAGATTTTTCCGCCAAGGCGCGGATATTTTACTTTTCTGGCATATTTTCTGTCGATATATTTTTTAATAAAAAAATCTAATGTAAAAATTGCTGCTGTGATTGCGAGATAAATCATATTCTACCCTCATTTTATTTTTATCTGTTCTGCATCATTTCCAAATTTTTGAAATTTGTTATCCGGTATGCGGTTCCACAATTTGGAAATCTGAAAATTATTTTGTTTTAATCTGGCATCAAGATTGCTGCAATTAATCAGATCTCTCTTGTAATTTATATCTGATTTACTTTTTGTAAGTTCCGAGATTGATTTTATATTACAGGCATTTATTAATTCATCCTCCAGATTTTTTACCTGTGGAATACACAACACCTTCTTAACACATGGCTGTTTTTTCAAAAAAATAATATTTTCATTCATTATAGTAATGTTGCTCTCAACATCTGTATCGTAAATCAATACCACAATTGTACCACTTTTTAATGTTCGTATTCTGGCTTCTGAAAAACGATTTTGAACAGCATTAAAAATGTCTACCTTTCCACTTTTAATACATCCCATATCTCTCTTTAAAATATCAACAATTTTCTTCTCGTCATGTCCCTCTACATAGTAATGATACACCTCATTTTTCTTCATACGTATCCCTCCTGAAATTATAAATCAGCTATTTCATATAACTTATGTAATTCAGGTGCCGTACAAAACAAATCATTCTCCACCGCATTTTTCAAAGAATCTGTATTACGTTTTAAATATTGGGACGCATTAATACATTTTATTGGCATATCTTCATCTTCCACTTCTTTTTTCAAAAAATAGAAAGAATGTTTCGGCAACTGCATATCTAAAATATCCGTATTATGGGTTGTAAAAAACAACTGCTTTTTGTCCGTCAAGCGATCGATCATGATAGAAAGGCATGCTTTCTCTACATCACTGTTTACAAAAGAAAATAATTCATCACAATAATACAGATCGTGAAGATCACACACAAGTGCTGTAATAATATAAGAAATATCAAGTCCGGCTTTTGTTCCACTGGATAATACCTGTCCATCTACAATCTGTCCATCTTTAATAATAGCTGAACAGTTCTCCCATTTTACTGCATATGTATTTTCTACCTCTTTCATCTTCACAACTTCTTTAATGGACGGATCTAATGTCTGTAAAATGTGTTTTAAAACATATAAATAATTTTTTTCTTCCTCAATCCGTATGTAAGTTTTTGTTTTACCTGCATCCTCAGGATACGAAAAATTCCAGCCAGACAAATCTAATCCATCATATGATACTGTTTTTCCTTTTCCATTATCTAATTTTTTTACACAATTCTCATAATTATCTTTTGGTTCAATTGGAATTGCCTGAATCTGTATCTCTACATTCTCCTCAGTATAATTTCCTGTTTCACTTGGCAATATCTTCATCTCAAATCTGCAAAACTGATTATATTCTGTCACAAACTCAATTTTTAACATGGTTTCCTTTTTTACATCATTGATTTTATTGGTAAATCTCTTATAATTTCCATCACTAAGATAATTCACAAAGAGCATTAATACTTTTCCTAAGGATGTTTTTCCTGTCGCATTTCCGCCCATAATAATATTTAATTTTTTATATCGGAAATTAGGTCTGTCATGTAAATATTCTTCTGGAATTGTCGAATCAACAATTTTTTTCGGATATGACATATTCATATGAAAGTTCTTGAAAGCATACAAATTATCTATTTTAATATCCATAATCAACATAATTTGTTCTCCCTCTCTTTTGCATATTTGTTCGTTTTTTACGAAGTAATCCTCTTTCATAAAATTATACCTCTTTTTATTTCAAATTCAAGTCTTTCTTTTCATTTTAAATATAGAAAAAGAGCATATGATAAAAATGTTGTATTTTGTCATACGCTCTTTGATATCTGTAAATATAATTATTCTACCCTCATACACCTTAAACCGGCATCTCCCACGCATTATGATCTGTATGTAAGAGCATATGTGCTTTGTGTGAAAGCGGTTTTTCCATGTAATTTTCATATAATTTTAAGACATCCGGGTTCTCATGGGAGAAACGGATTTTTGCATTTTTATCGAGGAAATAAAGATTCTCTCCACGGACTGATGCTAATTCTTCTCCGTCATGAATCGGCTGGCCGCCGCCACCTACGCATCCACCCGGACAGGCCATCACTTCCACAAAATCGTAATGAACTTCTCCTCTTTCAATGCGCTCTAATAAATTTCTTGTGTTTGAAAGTCCACAGACCACTGCAACCGACACCTCTGTGTCTGCAAGTGTAACCGCTGCCTCTTTTACACCTGTTTCCATGTTATTGCGGACAATTTGAAAAGCATCCGCATCCGGGTTCTTTCCATTCACAAGATAATATGCTGAACGGATTGCAGCCTCCATCACACCTCCGGTCGAACCGAAGATCACACCCGCTCCGGTTCCTTCACTCATCAGAGGATCACATTCCACATCCTCTAATGTCTCCGGCAGAATGTGTGCAGAACGGATCATCCGCTCTAACTCTCTTGTTGTGAGTACTGCATCAATATCATGTCCTGCATATTCCTCATGATACAGTTCCATCTTCGCTTCCCCTTTTTTCGCCACACAAGGCATAATGGAAACGGTATAGATATTTTCCGGTTTCACACCGATGCTGTCTGCAAAATAAGTTTTCATGACAGCACCAAACATCTGTTGCGGACTTTTCGCCGTGGAAAGCTGTGGTACCATATGTGGAAACTGGCTTTTTACAAAACGTACCCATCCCGGGCAGCAGGAAGTGAACATTGGACGGACTTTTGTCTCACCTTTTTTCAGGCGCTCCAAAAATTCGTTTCCCTCTTCCATAATGGTTAAATCCGCTGAAAATGCTGTGTCAAAAACATAGTCCACGCCCATTTTCTTTAACGCATGTACGATTTTTCCAAAAGTTGCCTCCTCGCGCTTCATGCCGAGAGCCTCTCCCCATGCTGCGCGCACCGCAGGCGCAATCTGGGCAACAACCACTTTCTTCTCATCTGCAATTGCCTCCCATACTTTTTCCGTATCATCACGTTCCCTGAGCGCACCGACCGGGCAATGGGTGATACACTGTCCGCAGAGCGCACATGCTGCCTGATTTATTTGCCGATTACCGGATACACCGACCGTTGTTCTCGAACCGGTTCCTGTCACATCCCAGATCTTAAGTCCCTGCACTTTGTCGCATACCTGAATGCAGCGCATACATTTGACACATTTTCGTGCATCGCGGATTAGTGGAAAATTTTTATCCCACGGCTCTGTTTCAAAACGCTCTTTATACGGAAGGTCAATGATATTCAGATCATTTGCCACAGTCTGCAAGCTACAGTTTCCACTCCGTACACAGGTCGCACACTTGCAGTCATGCTGGGATAAAATAAGCTGGATCGTCTTTCTTCTATCCACGCGCACCTTCGGACTGTTGGTGTGGATCACCATTCCTTCTTTTACAACATTGTTACAGGAAGTGATGAGTTTATCCATTCCCTCTAATTCCACGACACAGACACGACAGGCTGCAATTTCATTAATTCCCTTTAAATAGCAGAGTTTCGGGATTGGGATTTTGCTGCTTTTCGCTGCCTCCATAATGGTGGTACCTTCCGGTACCGAAATTACTTTATCGTCAATTGTAAGATTTACCATTCTTCTTCACGGCCTCCTTTGAAAATTCCATATCCAAAATGATCACAGCGCAGACAGCGTCCTGACTCCTGATGTGCCTCTTTTTCTGTCATGCAAAACTCCACTGCTTCAAAATCACAGACTCTCTCACCGGATTCTCTCTCGGATAAATTAACCCTTCCACAAGGTGGTCTGTCATCTAATCTTGCCTCCGGGATCTTGACATCCGTGGAAATAATATGATGATATCCAAGGTACTCATCAATGTTGGCTGCAACAACCTTCGCTGCTGCGATTGCTTTAATAACGGAAGCCGGTCCGCTTGCACAGTCTCCACCCGCAAAAACACCCGGTATATTTTCAAATCCTCCATGACGTTCTGTTACGATTTTTCCGCGCTCTACCGGAACACCTGCCTCAGCAAAATGCTGATATTCAATATCCTGTCCAATTGCAACGATCAATGTCTGGCATGGGATAAAAATATCTTCCTCGCCGGTTGCCTTCACACTGGCTCTTCCGTCTTTGATTTTGCTGATCATCTGCGGTGTCACATAAATTCCTTTGACTCTTCCGTTTTCGTCAGCAACAATACGCGACGGCGCCTTTAATGTTAAAAGCTCGATTCCTTCTGCCACTGCACCTTCGATTTCCGCCGGAAGCGCTGTCATATCTGCAACACGTCTGCGATATAAAATGGTTACTTTTTTTGCACCTAATCTTCTTGCTGTCCGCACTGCATCCATAGATACATTTCCACCGCCGACAACCGCAACCTCCTGTCCGGTCAGATCCGGGTTCTGTTTTTTCCCGACATCACGTAAAAACTGTACTGCCGATAAAACTCCCTCTGACTGTTCGCCTTCAATTCCGAGTTTTTTATCTGTGCTCGCACCAATGGTGATAAGCACCGCATCATACTCTTCCCGTAAACTCTGAATGGTAATATCCTCTCCGATGCGGAGTCCGTGCTTTACCTCTACCCCGGTTTTTAAAATTGCACGCACATCTTCTTCTAACCGCTCCTTCGGCAGTCTGTAGTTTGGAATTCCATAACGCAACATTCCGCCAAGCTCCGGAAGCATCTCAAAAACAGTCACCTGATGTCCCATGAGCTGCAGATAGTACGCAGCAGAAAGACCTCCCGGTCCGCCTCCTACGATTGCCACACGTTTTCCGGTGGACGGCGCACATTCCGGTGGATCAACCTCTCCTGCAAAATCTGCCGCCACACGTTTTAAGCCACGGATATTGACCGCATCATCCACAATGTTCCTGCGGCATCTTGCCTCACATGGATGCTCACAGATAAATCCGCAGGTCGTTGGAAACGGATTATCTTTCCGGATCAGACGAATGGCATCTGCATATCTTCCCTGCATCCGATCAGACTTTTATACACCAGATCTGCGGCTTCGTAACCAATCGCACAGTCCGCGGAGTCTTTGATCGATACGGCTAACTCTTCCATCTCTTTTAGCGTATCCATGGTTGCTTCTCCGTTCATGACCTCGGTTAACATGGTTTTTAACTGCCAGAGTCCTATACGGCACGGAACACATTTTCCACAGGTCTGCGCGTGACATAACTCCAAAAATGCTCTGGTAAGATCTACCGGACATAATCCCGGCGGACTTGATTCGATCCGTCGTTCCAAATCTTTATATAGTCCTTCTATTACAAGCTGCGCCCGGTCCGGTGCCGGGATTTCCAATCTGCTCATTTTACCCTCTCCTTCTGATGTAAATAATGATATGAGTAGATTGTAAAATACGATCTTTGGGTTTTCAAGAATAGTTAATATTTAGACAGGCTTGATAAATTTTTCTCAATTAACAAGTCATTTTATATTGGAATGAAAAAATAGAGGACAGATTGATAAATTGGAATTGTATTATTCAATCACCTTGCTGGAATAGAATTCCAAAGAAATTCTTATTTTAGGTAAATTCACTTTCTGGAATTTATCTGCCCATTTGAGTAAATCAATTAAAGACTTCAAACTTTCTTTTTTACCTTTTTCAATGCCTAGCTTTCTTCTGATGAATCTACGAACAATTCGGTACATACATTTAAATTGAGGAACATCAAGTACATAAATTTTATCAGCATCTTCAAAGCATTGTTTACACCATGTAAAATAAACTCCTTCAATAATCCAATCATCTTTTTGCAAAATTTGATTTAGGAGAGCATCCCTTTCCTGCGGATTTCTTTTTGTTCCATAATCATTTGCAGCATTATCCCATTGTAAATCGTCCAAATCATAATGGGGTATATCAAATTGTTTTGAAAGATTATCAGCAAGAAAAGATTTTCCGCTTCCGGGTGCTCCGATGATATGAATTTTCATGTTTTTGTCCTCTGCAAAATACCGATTTATATAACAATATCTTAGCATAAAATATAGGTGACTTGTCAATTTATATCTCGTAAACTGGAGCCAGCAACGTAAATTGACAGATTTTATGACTGCATTCATAACGCAAATCAGGGCAGATTTAAAAGAATATGCACAAATCAATCATAGTAGAAAAGAAGCAAAATCGTACAAACAAATATGATTTCCTTTGTGAGCCTTGCGAACAGGAACATCCTATTTTGTCTGTACGATTTTGCTTTATATACACCAATAATATTGACTTGTGAATTTATAACTTCTTAATACGCTCCAGCGCAGCCAGTGTATTCTCGTAACTTCCGAATGCGGTCAGTCTGAAATATCCCTCACCGCTTGGTCCGAATCCGGAACCTGGTGTACCAACAACATTTGCATTCTCTAATAAATAATCAAAGAATTCCCAGGATGTCATCTCACCCGGTGTTTTCAACCAGATATATGGTGCATTGACGCCACCAAATACCGTGTAACCTGCATCTTTTAATCCCTGCTTGATCGTTTTTGCATTATTCATATAATAAGCAACCTGCTCTTTTAACTGTGCTTTGCCAGCTTCTGAGTAAACAGCTTCTCCTGCGCGCTGCTGAATATATGGAGCGCCATTGAACTTGGTTCCGTGGCGTCTTGCCCACATTGCATTCAGAGAAACATCCCCGCATTTTAATTCTTTTGGAACGACCGTATAACCTAAACGTACTCCGGTAAATCCAGCATTCTTGGAAAAGCTCTTTAATTCAATGGCACAAGTTTTTGCACCTTCGCACTCGTAAATGGTATGCGCTACATTATCTTCGGAAATATATGCCTCATATGCTGCATCATAAATGATCACTGCACCATTTTTATTCGCATAATCAACCCATACCTGAAGTTCATCCTTCGTGATCGTAGTACCTGTCGGATTATTCGGCAGACACAGATAAATGATATCCGGTGTCTCCTTTGGAAGTTCCGGCACAAAATTATTTTCCATTGTGCAAGGCATATAAATGACATTGCTCCATGTCTCTGTCTTTGCATCATAAACGCCTGTTCTTCCAGCCATAACATTGGAATCTACGTAAACCGGATAAACTGGATCGCAGACTGCAATACGGTTATCCACAGAAAAAATCTCCTGAATATTTCCGGAATCGCTCTTTGCTCCGTCGGAAACAAAAATCTCATCCGTAGAGATATCACATCCTCTTACCTGATAATCGTTTTTTGCAATGGCACTTCTTAAAAATTCATATCCAAGATCCGGTGCGTACCCATGAAAAGTAGCTGCATTTCCCATTTCATCTACTGCTTTGTGCATTGCATCAATGATAGCCGGTGCGATTGGCTGTGTCACATCACCGATACCAAGACGGATAATATTCTTGTCTGGATTTGCCTGACTGTATGCACTTACTTTTTTTGCGATTGTACTGAACAGATAGCTTCCCGGAAGCTTCTGATAATTGTCATTTACTTTAAACATACCTCTTCCTCCATCATAATCGCTGTTTTTTTCTTTTTACAGCGTAACAATTTTCCTTTAAACTTTGCTTTAGTATAGCATTGATGCATTACCGTTGCAAGCATTTTTGTTTACCAGGAATCAATTATTTTTCTCAAAAAACGACTTTTTTGCAGGGAAAACGACTTGCCTATTTCCAGATATCGTTTTTCGGGTCAAAAATCCCCCGACCAAGAATTCGTCTTATGTCAGGGGATCTTATTCTTTGAAAAAAAAGTTATGCGAGCAGCAAACTTAAAATCATCTGGGCTGTTTCTGTCAACTCCGTTCCATTATCCATACTTCGCTTTTGCATATAACGGTGCGCTTCCTCTTCTGTCATATTGTTACGCTCCATCAAAAGTGCTTTTGCTTCTGTAATCAGTGCCTGTTCTTCTTTCGTGCGCTGTTTTGGTTTTTCCTTCTGCTTTTTCCGGCGTCTTGTAATGGTATAATCCATCATTTCAACCGTCTGGAGCAGTTCGTGAACCTTAAGCGGTGTCGACAGACAGACAATGTTTTCCAGATCACGCTCGCCACAGTTCGCGGGTGATGCTACAAGCAGCATTTCAAATTGAGCCGGCAGATAATCATGCAATTCTGTATACATCATATCCACAAACCGGTAGCCGCAAATGACTATGCCTCCGCCAAGTTCATTGGCACTCTGCAATGCCTGAGACCCGGTAGAACAGACTGCATCCACATGAAATCCATTCTGCAGCAATATCTTTTTCAGGCTTTGGGCAGTTTCCGGTTTGGGAAATGCAACAATAATATTGGTCAAAATCTAATCCTGCTTTTGCTTATATTTTATAAAGATATTTCTCAATTTCCCACTCGGTTACCTGTGCACGGTAATCAGCCCATTCTGCTTTCTTTGCTTCTATGTATTTTTCAGTAATATGCTCGCCTAAAACATTCTTGATATAGTCATCTTTTTCAAGTTCTTCCACTGCCTCCTCAAGATCTCCCGGAAGTGACTCAATGCCAAGTTTTGCCTTCTGTGACAGACGCATCTCAAAGACGTTTTCTGTCACTGCATCCGGCGGTGTGATCTGATTCCGGATACCGTCTAATCCTGCCTCCAAACAGGTTGCAAGGACAAGATACGGATTTGCCGCAGGGTCCGGACAGCGAAGCTCCACTCTAGTGCCAGCCCCTCTGGATGCCGGAATCCGGATCAGCGGACTACGGTTCGTTGCTGACCATGCAATATAAATCGGTGCTTCATATCCTGGAACGAGACGCTTATAGGAATTCACCAGTGGATTTGTAATAACCGTCATGCCCTTCATATGCTTTATAATTCCACCGATAAACCAGAACGCTTCTTTGCTGAGTCCCCTCTCTCCGTCCGGATCTGCAAAAATATTTTTTCCATCCTTCGCCAAAGACATATTGACATGCATGCCGGAGCCGTTGACACCATACTTTGGTTTTGGCATAAAACTTGCAAACATTCCATGCCTCTTTGCGATCGTCTTTACCGCAAGTTTAAATGTCATAATGTTATCTGCTGTTTTCAATGCCTCATCATAACGGAAATCGATCTCATGCTGTGCCGGTGCGACTTCGTGGTGGGATGCTTCGATCTCAAATCCCATATCTTCTAATGTAAGCACCATGTCACGTCTTGCATTTTCTCCTAAATCTACCGGTCCGAGATCAAAATATCCGGCTCTTTCATTACTATAGGTTGTTGGCTGTCCGTCATCATCCTGATTAAAAAGGAAAAATTCACACTCCGGTCCGACATCAAACTGATACCCCATCTGTGCCGCATCTGCGATTGCTCTCTTTAAAATATATCGTGGATCACCGGAAAATGGTTTCTTGTCAGCCGTGTAAATATCACAGATAATTCTGGCTACTTTTCCCTGCTGTGGTCTCCACGGGAAAATACAGAACGTATCAAGATCCGGATACAGATACATGTCTGATTCCTCAATTCTTACAAATCCCTCGATAGAAGATCCGTCAAACATACATTCATTATTCAATGCCTTCTCTAACTGGCTGGATGTGATTGCCACATTTTTCAGTGTGCCGAACATATCCGTAAACTGCAGACGGATAAATTCTACATCCTCATCTTCCACCATCTGGATAATATCCTGTTTTGTGTACTTGTTCATAAAACCAATCCTCCATATTTCCTTATTTTCTCTCATCCCGGCAAAACGCTTTTACTTTTTCATAGGACATTGTCCCGCCGAAAAGATCCAATGCACTTCCTATCGTGACATTCAATCTGTTTTTTCCAAGTTTTTTTAATTTTTCAAGATCCTCGAAGTTTCCGACACCTCCGGCATAAGTAATTGGGATTTTTCCCCAGTTTCCTAATAGTTCCGCCAGTTTTTCCTCGATTCCACCTGCTTTTCCTTCCACGTCCACCGCATGCACTAAAAATTCATCACAATAACCGGAAAGTTCCTCTAACAGTGCTTCTGAGATCACCTGTCTTGTAAACTTCTGCCATCGGTCCGTCACAACATAATAATCGCCATCCTTCTTCCTGCAGCTTAAATCTAACACCAGATGTTCTTTTCCCACTGCATCGCGCAGTCTTTTGAGCCGTTCCATCTGAATCTGACCATCATAAAAAACATAAGATGTCACGATCACATGGCTTGCACCTGCCGCAAGAAACTCTGCTGCATTCTCTGCGGTAATGCCTCCGCCAGCCTGCAGTCCTTTTGGATATTCCTGCAGTGCCATAAGCGCCTGTTTTCTGGTTGCCTCATAGTATTCGCTGTCTTTTGCATTCAGCAGAATAATGTGTCCGCCGCGAAAGCCCTCTTTTTTATAAAGTTCTGCGTAAAAAGCTGCATCCTGCTCTGAAACAAAATTCTCATCTGCCTTATTTCCGGCATCCTTTAAACTTCCACCGACGATCTGCTTTACTTTTCCATTATGAATATCAATGCATGGTCGAAATTCCATTTTTTCTCTCCAATTTTTACCTTATATTATAAGGATATCTTTTTCTTCTGCCTGATATATTTTCTGCATACAATTTATAGGAATATTGCATTGCAGCTTCCTATAAATTGAAAAAAGGCAACGTGACCCCTTTGTAGCCCCGTTGCCTTTTTCATCATATCACACCAAAAATCATTTGTGAATACTTTTATATAGGAACTTCCTATTAGCTTTTGTTTTCCGTTTTATTAGTTCTTCTAATGTATTTATATATTTTATAAATCTATACTTATATATTATTGACATTATGTATTTTTTTTGCTATGATACAGAACAATTACCTTAATATATAATTATATTGAAATAACACATCATGATGAAGAAAGAGAGGATCTAAAAAATGGGTACAATTATCGGTGATGGAATTACTTTTGATGACGTATTATTAGTTCCACAGTATTCAGAAGTAACACCTAATATGATTGACTTAACAACACATCTTACAAAAAAAATCGTTTTAAATATTCCAATGATGAGTGCAGCAATGGATACTGTAACAGAGCACCGCATGGCAATCGCTATGGCTCGACAGGGTGGTATCGGTATCATCCACAAGAACATGTCCATTCAGGCACAGGCAGAGGAAGTTGACAAAGTAAAACGTTCAGAGAATGGTGTTATCACAGATCCATTTTTCCTTTCTCCGGAACACACTTTACAGGATGCTGAAGATCTTATGAGAAAGTTCCGCATCTCCGGTGTTCCAATCTGCGAAGGCGGAAAGTTAGTCGGTATCATCACAAACCGTGATTTAAAATTCGAAACTGATTTTACAAAGAAAATCAGTGAGAGCATGACCTCTGAAGGTCTTATCACAGCTCCGGAAGGAATCACTTTAGACGAAGCAAAGAAAATTCTTGCAAAAGCCAGAAAAGAAAAACTTCCGATCGTAGACAAAGACTTCCATTTAAAGGGACTTATCACCATTAAGGATATTGAGAAACAGATCAAATACCCACTTTCAGCCAAAGATGATCTCGGCCGTCTTCTCTGTGGTGCTGGTGTTGGTATCACCGGAAATATGATGGAACGTGTCGATGCTTTGGTAAAAGCCCACGTTGATGTGATCGTGGTTGACTCTGCACATGGTCATTCCCGCAATATCTTAGAGGCAGTAAAGAAAATCAAAGCTGCCTACCCTGATTTACAGGTGATCGCAGGAAACGTTGCCACCGGTGCTGCTACCCGTGACCTGATCAAGGCTGGAGCTGACGCAGTCAAAGTTGGTATCGGACCTGGTTCTATCTGTACCACACGAGTTGTTGCCGGTATTGGTGTACCTCAGATCACAGCTATCATGGACTGCTACGCTGCCGCAAAAGAGTACGGTATCCCAGTTATCGCCGATGGCGGTATCAAATACTCCGGTGATATGACGAAAGCTCTTGCTGCCGGTGCTAACGTATGTATGATGGGTAGTCTCTTTGCCGGATGTGATGAAGCTCCTGGTACTTTTGAATTATATCAGGGAAGAAAATACAAAGTTTACCGTGGTATGGGATCTCTCGCAGCTATGGAAAACGGAAGCAAAGACCGTTACTTCCAGGAAGGTGCTAAAAAATTAGTACCAGAAGGTGTTGAAGGCCGTGTTGCTTACAAAGGAACACTTGAGGACACTGTTTTCCAGATGATCGGTGGTATCCGTTCCGGTATGGGTTACTGTGGTTGCCCTACAATCGAAGACTTAAAAGAAAAAGGTCAGTTTGTAAAGATTTCCGCTGCAGCATTACGTGAAAGCCATCCACATGACATTCACATTACAAAAGAAGCGCCAAACTACAGTATTGACGAATAGTATCAAAAAAATAATTGTTTAATAGATGAGGTGAACATATTTGGACTCGGGTTCCATATTTCAGATTATTATTTTAATCATTCTGCTTTTACTTTCCGCATTTTTCTCTTCTGCAGAGACTGCACTTACAACCGTTAACCGGATTCGTATGCGTTCTCTTGCAGAAGACGGGAATCCCCGTGCGGCTCGTGTACTTAAAGTTACGGACGATTCCGGAAAAATGTTAAGTGCAATTTTAATAGGAAACAATATTGTCAATCTTTCTGCATCCTCCATTGCAACTTCTCTTGCTCTGGCTATCTGGGGAAGTGTTGGTGCCGGAATCGCAACCGGTATCCTGACACTGTTAATTTTAATTTTTGGAGAGATTTCTCCAAAAACAATTGCAGCCATTAATGCAGAAAAATTATCACTTGCTTATTGCAACGTGATCTACTGGCTGATGAAGATTCTGACTCCGGTTATTTTTATTTTAAACAAACTCTCCATCGCCTTTTTATTCCTTCTCCGCATCGATCCGAATGCAAAGGATAACGCCATGACGGAAGAAGAATTGCGAACCATTGTTGATGTCGGAAAAGAAACCGGTGTCATTGAATCCGAAGAACACGAGATGATCAATAACGTGTTTGATTTTGGTGATGCACAGGCAAAAGAAGTCATGGTTCCACGAATTGATATGACGTTTGTAAATATTGACTGCACTTATGATGAATTGATTGAAATATTCAAAGAAGACAAATTTACACGTCTTCCGGTTTACAAAGATACCACGGATAATGTGGTCGGCATCATTAATATGAAAGATCTGTTACTTTATAAGGACAAGGAACATTTCTCCATTCAGGACATTATGCGTGAACCATATTTTACATATGAGCATAAGAATACTGCCGAACTTTTTATGGAAATGCGTAAATCTTCCATTTCTCTTGCAATTGTTCTCGATGAATATGGAGCGACAGCCGGTCTCATCACATTAGAAGATCTCCTAGAAGAGATTGTCGGAGAGATTCGTGATGAATACGATACCGACGAGGAAGACCCGATCATACAGTTGAGTGAACGTGAATATCTCGTTCTCGGTTCTACAAACTTAGAGGATCTCTGTGAGAAATTAGATCTTGATTTCCAATCAGATGATTACGACACCATTGGCGGTTATCTGATCGGTCTGTTAGATCACCTTCCAGAGAAAAATGAAATCATCATCACAGATGATGACGTTCTGCTCCGTGTAGAACAAATGGATAAAAACCGCATCGAAAAAATATATATCAAAAAACCTGCACCAAAAGAAGAGGATTAGTCCTCTTCTTTTTTTACAAGCTCTGCACCACTGAATGCATAGCGGATCTTATCCACATCAAACATCTTCGTCCACGGATACCGTTCTTCATCCGGCAGTTCCAAAAAACTGTAAAAACCATGATTTTTCAGATTCTGTGCCCATTCCTCCTGCTCTCCTTCTGGAAATAACAGAAAATATGCCATATCACCAAGCTTTGAATTTTCGTTTACCGCAGTCTCCATCTGTGTCTGAATGATTCTGCTCTCTTCCACTGATAAATGACTGCCTTTTTCATTTACCAGTTTTCGTAAGAGAATTAATTCTTTCAGATTTTCTTTTTCAGTCATTCCTGTGAGATCAAGCACATAGGAAGTCTGTTCAAAAAAGCGATTTTGTACTTTTTCCTCATCGATTTTCAGACTTCCATCCTCATACTCCTCCTCTAACTGATCTGTCAATGCATCTTCCGCCGCGCGATCAAAGATACGGTTATACTCTTCCATCGTATATTGTGCTTCGATTGCATAGCGATAACGCAGATCTGTATACAAAATCATGCCGCAGAAACATACCGAAAACAAGATGCACCAGTTAGAAATCTTCATATCGCACTGTCCCTCCATATAAAACATTCACGGTATTATCATGAATATCTGGGAAATGAAACAGCCCCTTTTTCTTCACGATTGCCACTTTCAGATAATCCCCGCGCTCAAATTCATACACCTGATTTTCCTCTAATTCTGATAACATATCTTCTTCATCATAAAACGTACTCTCATAGGAATACTTTCCCTGATCCAATACAATCTCTTTTTGTTCCCGGTACATATGCACTTCATAGAGTCCTGTTGCAGCCGAGATTTCTTTGTAAAACTGCCGGTACATTTCCATTGTGAGAAAACCTGTATTGCAGATACTGTCTACGAATTCTGTATTGATTGTCAGAAGATACATCTGCTCTGCTGATTTTGCCCGCTCACTCATATACAAAAGCGGCATTCCTGTAAACACTGCCACCGCAAATAAAATAGCGGTCACTCTTCCAAATATTTCATCCATTCAAACACATCATCCTCCCTTTGTGAAACGTTCTCCACTGTGACAGTTCTCTGCTCCAGCATCCGTTTCTCTGCTGTCTCCTCCAGCGCAAGACTGCTGCTTACAGCCTGCGCGGCAAGCTGCATTGCTATAAGGAACATTACAAGTGAAGCTCCCATTAACAATCCCTGTAACCCTTCTTCCATCTCTTATATCCCCCTCTTTTCATCACAAACGCTTATACCTGCACAAAAACAATCCCTATAATCGTTCCATTGACATCTTTTACGATACTTCCCTGAAAACGTGCCGTTGGATTAATATACTTGTCGCTTGCCACATCCTGTGCATTTTTATAGCTGTTATCTAATTCTTTTCCTAATTCGCCTTTTTCGGCGTCGAAATTATAATTGTAGTATGTTTTATTTTTATTCGTCTGCACTAAAATTCCCATTGTCTCATCACTAAATTTTCTTATGACATTCAGCACTTCACTTCCTGACACTTCCGTTCCGTCATACATTGTTTTGGAAGCATCGGTAAATTCTGCCTGAAGCAGGTTGATCTGCCCGGTTCCCTCCGATGCAGTATCCCTTGCCTCCCTTGCGATGTAAAATCCAAGACTGATAATAATGCATGTAATAATAATACCTGCTGCCAACATTAATCCCTTTAAACTATTTTCCATAAAATATACCTTCCTTTTCTTCTGATTTTCGGACTGCGTTCCATTCAATCCCAACGCCAAAATCCATACTAAAAAAATCCTGTCATTCCCTGACTGTATGCGTGAAGCTCACTTAAGCCCTCTGCCACAAATGGGATAATTAGCTTTAAAATAATCAACAGAAACAACGGCAGATATGCCACCATTTTTGCAAGCGCAATGCATTCTCCCTGATAATTCTTTCGATCTTCCATATTTTTCTTCAAAAAATAAGCTCTTTCATCCTCAAGATTCAAAAACGCTTCTTCCACTGGCAATTCCTCGCAAAATTCCAATGCATCACAGATTCTCTGCACCGGTTCATCCGGGATTTCCTGTTTTAATCTCTGCAATGTCTCCATACGATGATAAGAAAAATGATCGACTGCCTCCGCCATCTGACTTTTAAAAAGAACAGCAAAGTTCTCCATCTGTCCCAAAATTTCTTCTACTGTCGTTTTCTCATAATGGATCAGTAACAGCACAACTGTCTGCAGCCTTAAACATTCACTCATCCTTTTCTCTCTGGATTTCCACTGCTCTGCTGCCAGCAAAAGTTCCGGGATCTGAGCCGCTAATACTGCGACTACAAGTGTCATCAAAATATGATACCAGCATAACCGGATTTTCTGATATGCCTCCCACTGTGAATACAGTGCGCTTTCAAGTTCCCCGGCTGACTGCTCGGACTCTCCTGCTAAAAGTTCCTGTTTTATTTCCTTCCAAAGAGTCATCTGCTCCAGTGTCTTTTTGAATACCGTCTCCTGCTCTTTTCCTGTGACAGCCACTATCTGTTTCACAAGGTTCTGATACTTCTCTTTTACCTGTTCTTGTGCTTTTTCCGGTAAGACCATAAGCTGATAGGACGGAATCTTTACCTGTGACAGAATCTGTGTGCGCTGCACGTTCTGATATGCAGTGAGAAATAGCAGACTTCCCACAAATGCAACGGTAAAAAAACATATTTTTTTCATCAGAAATGCCCTGATATTTCCAAATCCCTGTAATTGTTTGATCTGCTCATTTTTCTGCAGGCACTTCGTGTAATGCTTCTTCACGTAGCGGTCTAATAAATTTGTGATCCACGGAAACTGTAACAGCCATTTTTCAAGCTGATACCGGTCTTTTTGTTCTTCCTCCGGGAGCAGCAGCCATAAAATAAGTCCATATATTCCGATCGTACCCGCAAATAAAAGTACTGTCGAAAGCATTCCGTAACTGCCGTAATAATAAGCTGCCAGACCATCCGATACCCGGATTGCCCAGATCAGGACAAGCGGCAGAAAGCAGACCGGTAGAACGGCTAACAGATCTAAACCCATAAATCCATGCATTTTCGCTTTACAGAGCAGTAAATTTTCACGGATTTCTTCTTTCAGATATTGAAGATTCCGTTGGAATACCGAATACCCGTCTGCCAGTTCATCGCCATCCTCTCTTATAATTGCACAGACAGCCTCATATACACGCACGTAAGAATGTTCCGAAGGAAGCGTGATCTTATATTTTTCTTCCACCTCTGACACTGCTTCCGTAATGTTCTTCTGTTTTCCATAGGCAACTGACAGTTCAGAGAGATAGTGTTCAAATGCTTCCTCCTGCATGACCGTCTTTTGCCAGAGATTTTTCCTGCGGTTGCATCTTATAAACAGGATTGCTAATGCCGCATACAGCATTCCTTCAAATATCCACATTTGAAAATGCCTCCTTCTCCTCCTTCGTCAGCCATTTCACCATTTCCGCCCGTGTTGTCTCGCTGATCGTATGTAATCTTACATACTTTTCTCCGTCAAACCGTATGAGTTCCACAATCCGGTACCCTTCCGGATTTTCCGTGTCCGGAACGATCTCACTGATCCGTTCAATGTAACGCCGCCCTTCTCTGTTCATATGAAGGTGCACGTCAAAACGCACCACTTCCGTTACCTGCTCTAAGGCAATCTTCTCTGACTGAAAACTGCCTTCCTTCAAAAGACTGTTCCGCAGTGACAGCAAAAGGCTTCGCGTTGTCTTAGCATGATGTGTAAAAATCGTAAACAGTGAGCCTGTCTGACCACTCTCGATCATCCAGGATGCCACTTTCGCACTGACAACCTCTCCGATGATACTCACCGCTCCGTCTGTCTTTTTCTGTACTTCTAATGCCTCCTGTCCGTCGATTCCACCATGCGCCGTCATTCCTGCCGTCTCTCGGAATGTCACGATATTTCTGTTTTGATAACGCTCCCGTAAATGCAGTTCAAATGCTAATTCCAATACACGAATCGTGTATTCTTCCGGAATCTCTTCCACCATTGCTGTGAGCAGTGTTGTTTTGCCGCAACCCTGCATGCCTGTGACAGCCGTCACCTGACAGCCTTTCATCAGCCACTTCAAAAGTTCTACCGGGATCTCCGCATGTTCTCCTGTCACAAGCTGTTTTAGCGAAACTTCCGGGATATTATCCAGCTTTCGGACAAAAAACATCCAGTTTTCCGAAAAGTCCGGCCGTGCAACAACGACTCTCGCATGGTCAGCCATTTCATGAACCAGATATCCTTTTTTTCTGGAAATCTCACCCGGCTGATGATAACGGCAGAGATTTCTTGCAATCCGCTCTACTTCCTCCTCCCGTTCAAAATCGAGAAACGGCAGCCACACACTCCTTCCATGATAGAAGATCCATGCACTGTGATAGGTTCCCTCTTTGCCGGAAACACCACCTGAAACGCCGTCGATCTTCATATCACGTATCTCATCAATCACTCCTAAGCCTTTATAATAGGCATAAATCTTTCTGCTCAATAATTCTATCTGCTCAATAAATCTTAATTTTCTTCCACAGACTGCATAGACAGCATCCACCTGTTGTTCTGTGATGACATTCTTTGTCCCTGATAATAACCCATGCTCCTCAATAAGCCTCTCAAGCGCCCCACTTCCATACTGTTCCCCATATAAAAATAATAAAATGTCGAACTTCACAGATGCCTGTTTTCTGCCTTTTTCCGAAAAGAAAAAAGTGTGTTCTATCATCTCTTCATCCATTTTCATTCCATTTAACAAAAATTCCTGAATAAATGTGATCAGATATTCCTTCACCTGCAGATTGCCTGTTCCTGCTTCCTTTAAATATCTGCGAAGTTCTTCCTTCTGCCTCAACAGACGAAAAGTCTGCTTTTCATCCAGTTTCAGCTCATAGAGATTTCTGCGCAAAATACGGTTTACATGCTCACTCACACGCTCCACAAGTTCCTGTCTGGTAATCTCCTGCTCTTTTGCCTCAGATATGCCCTGTCTTTTTGCTTCTTCCCCTGTCACTTCTGTTCCCTTCCCCTCGCTTTTGTCTCTTTGCCTGCTTTCACCTGCTTAGATCTTTGAATGATAATCTGTACTGTATGTTCTAATTCTTCGAAAAAATACTCGCGCATATCCGTCGGAAGCAAAAGCTTTTTCCCTCGTATGTACTTGTCTAGTTTTCCCTCCCGGCATGCCACTTCAAACTCCGGGTTGTACGGAATGACTCCTAACTTTTCCGGCGCAACACGGTAAATTCTGTGAATGTTTTTCTTATTGTATACAGACTCTTTCTGATAGCTTCCGATAAAATACACAACCTTGTCGGAAACATCTGCATGTTCAGAGAAAAACTGATCAAATTCCTGTGCGTTCTGCCTGAAATTGACCACAACGAGATCTGCCTGCTTCATCTGCTCCTTTGTCCAATCATCCATTCCATTTCCGCAATCAATAAAAGAGAAATCCACAGTCTCATCTAACACACGGATCACCTGACTTAAAACAGCTCTTGTCTCTTTTGGGTAGTAATCGCACAACATCCGCGTCCCCTGCGGAAGACAGAATAACCTGCCGTCTGATACCGTCTGAAATGCCTCCTCAAGATGATGCTTTGTAAGATTTCCATATTTTCCAGCCATCAGCAGATAATCCAGCCCTTCTAACGCGTAATATGCGCAGTCCTCATTTACCGTTGTCGTATCCGGTTTTGAGAAATTATCTGCCAGATCGCGCATATGCTTCTCTGCTGCGACCATTGCCACTCGATAGCTGTATTTTGCTGCCAGCATGCTTGCTGCTGCGATCATATTCGAGGTTGTCCCACATTCTGCTTCTTCGCTCCAAAATACGATTTTCAAAAACATTCCCCCCTTTTCGCACGGCGGACTCCCATTAAAACTTCTTTGTAGTCCTGCCCCGAAATGTTTCTGCACAAATGAAACAATACCTTCTCAAACTCTCTCGATAAATTTGCAAAATTACGGTATCCTTCAAACTGCATCAGCAGCCTGCAGCACTCATCTGCTTCTGAAAACGGAAGAAACATCTGGTCTAAAACAAAACAGTTCTCCTCTTCCAGTATTTTTTTGATTTTCTCTGTGCTCATATAATTTTTGCAGAAATCACGAAATAAAATACTCACAGGATGTTCCAGATGCAACAGTAACTCCCGGTATTTTTCAATCTCACATTTCTCACAACTCAACGCACAGATCAGTTCATCGCAGTCGGACATACTCTTTTCGTCCGGCCAGCTTCCAAGGTCTACAATCGTAAAATCATAACCTTCCTTATTCCACAGACTCCGCTCACAAAGAGCTGTGTAATCTACGTTTTTGTACGTGACAATATTCATATTCTCATTTGGTCTTGGGATGCAAAATCGCATTTTCTGCTCAAATGAATTGTCAATGACGAGAACCCTGTTCCTCATGTTCTCCAAGATGCTGGCCAGATAGATGCATAAATCTGTCTGTTCACAGCCAAAAATGCCAATTATCTTCTGCTCACTCAAAAATTCCTGCCTCCTAAAAATCTGCAGGGATGTTCCTCAATAATTAACACATTGATAAAAAAGATGTCGTTATCATACTGTCTTTTTTCTGAAATGTAAACCTTTTTCTGGAAATTTATAAATTTTTTAGAATTTGAATCATTTTCTTTCTTTTCTCATTAGAATCTTATATAATGGTGCAAGAGAGTTGTATCACAACGGAACAATTCGTGTATCAAATACTTTTAGTTGCAAAACAAGGAGGCTTTATGAAAGACTTTATCATTACAACCGACACCACAACAGATCTTCCTGCAAGCTATGTCAACGAACATCATCTTGGCATGATGTCTCTCCCATATACGATTGAAAACCAGACTTACACATGGGAACATTCTCTCCCGGAGAAAGATTTTTATGCCATGATGCGGAATGGTTCTCTGCCGACAACTTCACAGGCAAACCCTGAGGAAGCAGGAAAACTTTTTGAAAATATTATCAAAACACAGGACGTAGACATCCTGCACATTGCATTTTCATCCGGATTGAGCGGTACTTACAACAGCTGCCGTCTCGCCGCCTCAGATCTCGCTGAAAAATATCCTGACAATAAAATCATTGTCATTGATTCTTTATGTGCCAGCATGGGCGAGGGACTTTTCGTACACAAAGCCGTCATGATGAAAGAGCAGGGAAAAAGCATTGATGAGATTGCTGCATGGCTGGAAGAAAACAAACTTCATGTGGTACATAACTTTACTGTAGATGATCTTTTCCACCTCTATCGCGGCGGACGTGTGTCTAAAACTGCCGCTGTCGTTGGAAGCATGATCAACTTAAAACCGATCCTTCATGTCGATAATGAAGGTCACCTGATTCCGCTTGCCAAAGTCCGCGGACGCAAAAAATCGCTGATTGCCCTTGTAGACAGCATGGAAAAACAGATTGGTGCCTGGCGTGATAAAAACGACATTGTGTTCATTTCTCATGGAGATTCTTTAGAAGATGCCCAGTTTGTCGCAGAGCTGATCAAAAAAAGACTTGGTATCGAAAGCTTTTTGATCAACCACATCGGTCCTACGATCGGTGCACATTCCGGTCCGGGAACGATTGCCTTATTCTACATGGGCGATTACCGCTGATCGGGTGTTTCATAAGTTTACATAATATTTTCAGGCAAAACAGGGAGCTGCATCGCAGCTCCCTACATTTATTATCCATACATTTTCATCTGTCAGACTACTTTTCATTCCAGAACTTTTCCAGATGCGATGTGACGTTATCCACCGTGCACACTGTCCGTTTCTCCCATTCTTTTGGGAAAAGATTCCTGTAGTCACTCTGCAAAAAACGCTCATCCAAAAGTTCGATCACTCCCACATCATCCATGGTCCGGATCACGCGCCCTGCCGCCTGCAGCACCTTATTCATTCCCGGATAACGGTAAGCATAATCAAAACCTTCACCCATACGTTTCTCATAATAATTCATCAGTATTTCACGCTCATTACTGATCTGCGGCAGACCTGTGCCTACAATGATCGCACCAATTAACTGCTCATTTTTCAAGTCGATCCCCTCACCGAAAAGTCCGCCCATCACACAGAATGCAACCAGTGTCTGTTCGCGTTCCACCGAAAATTCCGCCAGAAATTCTTCTCTTTTTTTCTCATTCATTCCCGGTTCCTGAATGATGCCGTCCATTGAACCGTCGTTTTGCTCCATAAACACATCATAGACCTGCTGCATCATCTTATAAGACGGAAAGAAAACCATATAATTTCCTTTTTTTGCGTACCCGGTCTTCCTGATATATTGTGCGATCCGCTCAAATTCGCTCTGATTTCTTCTCGTATACCGGCTGCTGACATCGGTTCCTAACAATAGCAGACTCTGTTCCTCGGAAAAAGCTGTCTCTGCATATACCGCATAATTATCTTTCTTCGTCGACAGTAGATTTTTATAATACTGGATTGGCAAAAATGTTGCCGAGAAAAATATTGCTGCGTTTCCACGGTCAATACATTCCTGCAGATTCAGTGAAGGATCTACACAGTAAAGCTTCATCTTAAAGCGTTCATCCTCCGTATGCTCCGTGTAGATCACGTAATGCTCATCCACGCGCTCATAAATATTGATAAAATTGCGCAGCCCAAAATAAAATTCACTTACTTCCTTCCGCTCTGGGAATTCAGTGCTCCGCTGCAAAAACTCATCCAGTTCGGACGCCAGTTTCATCAGGTAAAACATCAGATTTCCAACATTGTCGTATACTTTATATTTTTCACACTCTCTTTTATAATCCAGCAAAATCCGGTTGCAGTGGTTAAACTGCTGTTCCAGTCCCGGACGGTAACGTTTCACAATCTTTTTTACCGCCAGAAAATCTTCCTTGTAAATCTCCGCGCTGTACATCTCGCGGCTGCGCTCCACCAGATTATGCGCCTCGTCCACAAGAAAAATATAATCTCCGCGGATTCCCTCTGCAAAAAAACGTTTCAGGTACACATTCGGGTCAAACACATAATTATAATCGCAAATGATATCATCCACCCACGATGCCACATCCAGACTCATTTCAAACGGACAGACCTGATAGTTCTCTGCCTGCTCTAACAATACCTCTCTGGAAAAAACATCTTCCTTCAAAAGAAGATTAAAAACTGCATCATTCACCCTGTCATAATGTCCTTTTGCGTATGGGCAATGAACCGGATTACACTCCATTTCCTCGCACAGACACAATTTTTCCTTTGCCGTGATCTGAATGATTTTTGCCTGATATCCAGACTTCCGAAGCAGTTCGAAAGCCTCTCTTGCCACTGTTCCGGTAATTGTTTTCGCAGTCAGATAAAAAATACGGTCACCAAGATTTTCCCCTACTGCCTTTACCGCCGGAAAAACAGTCGAGATCGTCTTTCCAACGCCAGTCGGCGCCTGAATGAATAAATTCTTTTTCCGTTTTATCGTTCGATACACTCCTGCTGCAAGCTCCTTCTGCCCTTTTCTGTATGGAAATGGAAATTGTAATTTCTGAATAGATTCCTGCCGCAGTCTCCGCCACGCATACTGAAAATCAGACCATTTTTTATAAGCTTTTATCAACTCATCAAACCATGACTCCAACGCCGAAAAACTGAAATCCTCATGGAAATATTTAATCTCCTCTGTGTCGAGGTTTACATAAGTCATCTGAATTCCAATCTGGTCTACCTCATGCTGCAATGCAAAAATATATGCATAACACATTGCCTGCGCCTTATGCACCTTCATCGGCTCTGCTAACTGCTCTAATTTTAAATAGACACCCTTGATCTCGTCGATCACAACTTTCATGTCATCTTCAATCTTCATGGAATTGAAATTATTGGAATAATTGATCTCCTGCCCTGTCTTTGAAGTGATCTGGATTCCGTCTGCCCTGCCCTCTAGCACAAGGTCATAGTTTTCTTCCTCGATCACTAATTTTAAAGGAACTTCTGCATGATAATCGCTCCCCATACGTTTCTGGATTTTCCGATGCATTCTGCTACCCGCTAACATTGCCTCCGGTGAAACCGACTGCCCATGACGATTATCAATATCTCCCTCACGAAAAATAAATTCCACAAGATTGCGGACCGATATCCGTATCTGGCTTCGCTTCTCCTCTATTTGATTTTTCTCTATTTGACTTTTTTCTTTCTCCATACCGCTTATTATAACTGATTTTGCATTAGAAAAAAAGGATAACAAAAAGACCAGCCCGATCATGGATACCAAATCAATCCATCTCCGCTGGTCTTCTTTTCCCACTTAATTTCTATATACATCATAAAATGTATTACGGTTCGTAGGTACCTGTGCAGTAACTAACATTTTTCGTTATGCGATTGCATACTTATTCATGACACTCTCGAAGCTTTCGTCCTGTTCGACGTATTTTACAATGAGATCTTTGCAGATTCCCAGATACAGCATACCAAGCAACGACTTTGCATCAATTACTGCTCTATTATAACAGACGTCAATATCAAAATCACATTTTCCGGCAGCTCTAACAAAATCTTTCACTTCTTCTGTGTCAGTCAATCTGATTTTTCTTTCAATCATTTTTAACACCCTTTCTTACCAAAAAAGAACCTTACTTTTTATTCCAAGAACGCATTATGACATCATTTTTTTCATTTGTCAATTTTCGATCATCACTCCAAAATCCTTCATTTTCCGTCATTTTTTTAGTATTTTATCGCCATATTTCGTAGATACACGACTATTTTTCTAGGATTTGCCTTTTGGTGGAAAAACATCTATTCATTTTTACTACTATTATTTTCCATTAGTGATTTTTTTATTCAAATTGCACATATTTTAAAGAAACAAATTTTGTTCATTTAGTTTCCTGATGTATAAAATTACATACAATTTTGCCTTAAATATCCATTCATGTTATATTATGTTAGGAAGGTCAAGAGGTATTTTGCCCTTATTTATGATGAATCAGATTACTACTTATAATTTGTCTATCGTTTTTTATATTTTGGAGATAATATGTTCATTTTAAAAGGAATTAAAAATTTTTTATCCAATCTATACCATAATCGCATTGCAATCCTTTGTATTATTATATACATGAGCGTTACTCAATATCTCTTTCACTCTGTCTGTCCAATTGCTATTTTATTTGGCTTTCCATGTCCTGCCTGTGGTCTCACGCGGGCTGGGATCAGTTTTCTCACAGCCCATTTTTCAACTGCTTTTCAGATGAACCCCTGCATCTTTCTTCTGATTCCATACTTTCTTTATCTTTGGGTTTATAAATATATGTTCGAAAAAAAGCCTCCTTATCTGACGTTTATCACGTGTCTGCTCGGTATCGTTGTCTTTGGCATTTATATTTTACGCCTGTTCACGCATACGCTCCCTGAACTTCCAACAAACGGCATAATAAAATCCCTGACAATCTGACCTTCTGCCAGACTATCAGGGATTTATTATTTTTCTAACCCTTATGCAAGGCTATTCAATTCATTCTGCATTAATGCTTCTGCAACAATTCCTAATCCAACCAAGCATAAAATTAAATATATAACTCCGCTATTACTTGATGGGATGCCTCTGTCAGTTTTTGCCTTGTCGATCTTCTCTCCCTGCTTGTAAGCCCAGTATAAACCGTAAATGTTACAGGTAATCAGGCTTAAAACAAAAGCAACTCCTCCGGATGTGGCATTCTCCGCATTGGATACTGTATTGGTATCATTAGAAAGAACGATAAACCAATAAATACCGTAAATACCACATGTAACAATGGATAAAATAATACATACTGCAATGTTTCTCTGTTGAATCATAACTTTAAACTCTCCTTTGTTTTTTATTCTATTTCATTGTAAGGATTCTGTAGCGTAATGTCAATTGTATTACAGAATTTATTTATTACGCAAAGCTATATCTGTTATAAACCTCGCCCATCCAAATACTGAATAGCTGTTGAAATCAAGGATAAGCATCGCTTATAAAAATACTCATAATGCCTTTTATCATGAATATCCGTTTTTGTTGTTTCATGATGTCGAATTCTAAAATTGTTACCAAGCATGGTAATCTCATGAAATTCCTTTTCAAATAATTCTAAAAAAGGCTGTTGATTATTACCCATATCCATTATAATCTTATTAACCGATTTCTTCTTATCTACAGTCGATGAGCAGTAATATGTCTTTAGTCTCTCAAATGCATCCCAAAGTTTCTCCACTGCAATTTGCAAATTGTTTTCATCATAATATTTTGAAGCCTCTTGTAATAACTCTTTCAGTCCTACTTCTTGAACAGACACTAATGAATTTTTATTTATCTGGGTATCAAATGTATTCATTAGCTTCCCCTTAGAAAGCTGAAACGGTATCTCATTCAGTTTTAATATAGCATTAATCTGTGGTTCAAAGTCATCTGAGATACTATGTTTCGCGAAAAACTCTATTGCGTCCAACACGCAAAATGGAGAATTAGAAAGTATGAAGGCTTGCAAATCAGCAGTTTCAACATATTCTTTTTTATCATTATAACACTTTGGCACATAAAATTGCCTTATTTCATTGAAAACATCCTCCGCTACTGTTGTATTATAATTCCATCCCGTTTCGTCAGTCGCTTGATATACGATATTATATCGCTCCAGAAACTGATAAATTTGATTTCTCGCTTTCCGCTTTATGGACAATACTATCTTTTTTGCTTTTATATCCTTTGCATTTCGTTGAGAATATGGAATAAACAACGTATTATCTTCTTGCTGATATATTCTCCATCCATAAACATCACGATTTGATATTTTCTCAGCAGGGTAAATCTCATAACCGTCGTTTTGTAAGAGCTTGTTAATTGCCACTAAAAATTCCTTCCAGTATCCCTTATCATATCGAACAGCAGGGTGAAATACTTCGCAAAGAAATTTTAGATATACTTCATCACTACCGTCTTGTAAATTGAATCTTTTGTCCTTAAAAACCCAGCAGTATGGATAATCATCATTATTCACTGTATGTTGCCAAATATCCTGTTCTGCATTTGCAAATCTCGAATCATAACTTGGCATTTTCTCTAAATCATATAATCTTTTAAGAAAATCTATTTCTTCAAGGCGACCATAATAATGATAAGTAACGGTTCGGGTTTGAAAAAATTCGTCTATCTCTAATCCATTCTGAAATAAATCTAAAATATCTCGCTCGGTTATTTCCGTAATACGGTTCACCCCATTTTTCTCCTTTCAAGCATATTCAGCACTTATATATTGCTTCCCAAATATTTTAAAGAAAAGTGTACTATAATTTCTAGCATCTTTACGAAACTTATTTACCATTGCCTCAATTTCATATGCCTTATCTTGCACATGTTTTGAAATCTCATTAATAACTATATTGCTTATAACTATTTTTATCTTTTGCTTCTCAACATACCTTAAAAGAAGATAAATTGTACTTTCTTTTGCCAAATCATATTTATTTTCATCAAAAACATCGGAATCAATAGTTACATTAAGTGGGTATTTGATCATTTTTTCTTCTCCCTCTAGTCTGCAACAGATGCTCATCTACATTCCAATATTTGACGTATTAGTTCTGAATAATCAATGAAATGCATTCGTCCATTAATTTTTTCCCGAAATTTCCGAGCATCTTTTGAAAAATAAGATGTTGTTACCATTATTCCAGCAGTAGCTTTATCAGCCTCAATTGTTCCATATAATTCTCTAACAAGTCCAACATTTACTGGATATTTTTGCGAATATCTTTTACATTCGGCATAAATCATTAAATCTCCCAGAATAGAATTATTAAGTACAATTAAATCTTTTCCTCCATCTCTTGTTTGTCTAGTTAATCGAACATTATATCCCTTTCTTTCAAACAACTCACAAACCAGTTCTTCAAATTGTCGTGGTGTTATTTCATACAATATTTCTGGCTTAGATGCAACCTTTTCTAACAACGAACGTGTTATCACATTAATATCATTTTTAATTTCACTAGGAACCTTGATAATTTTTCGCTCCGGAACAATTATCTTAGGGTGTTGTAATGAAATTCCTTCTCCGTATGTATATACTTGATGAACATCTGGTTCAAAATTCGAAAAGTATTCATCAATGTCTTTCCCCTTCAATTTACTATGAAGCTTCTCAGTAAGAATTCTCGGTGTAATATTTTCTTTACTGATACCATTGAAGATATCTTCGATAACATTTAGCTCCGAAAAACAATTTCCCAAATAATCGTTAACTAATAATAATGCCTGTTCATTAGTTAATGGTCTCAACTTCAACTCATAATCAAATTTAATATCAAAAATATTTTCTCGTGCCGTACACACAAAGCAATTTGTGCTATTTCTGATTTCTTCAATAATCGCCTTAGGCTTATATACCACATCCAATCCATCAAATAGATATACAATATTCTCCTGTTCTTTCACATAATGTTTATATCTTCTTGTCTGGTAGAAGGATAGTGATCTATATTTAACTTCTTTACCTGATTCTTGTAATACCTTACCTAATATATTTAGCAAGAAAGTTTTTCCGCTTCCTGCGGCTCCTGATATCAAAAATTTACCGTATGGATTTTTCTGAATAATATTTATCATTTGGTGCAGCTCTTCTTTTCTGATAATCTCCATATGATCCACCTTTCTTACCTTTGTTATATAGGCTTCCAAATCTATATCCAAATTTGTGAACCATATTTAATACGTCAAAATCCGGCTCACACAAAATATCTCTCCACAAGAATTGATACCTTATCAAGTTACTTAACTTTTTCCTGTAAAATTCTCATTCCCAATAATTTTGTCCAACCATTCAAACCTTGAACCTATATCGAAATAACCATTTATAGTGAATTGTAAAGAATCCTCGGAAAATGCATATGCACTCCACGCATAAAAACGGATAGCAAATGGTGATACCATATGACCCATGGTTCAGTTTCCATGTGCATGAAAACTGAAATCATTTACCCCGCAGAATCCACCCGTTACAGTATTATTTGTGTAATCTATATGGTATATAATATCCACACAAGTATCCGGAATTACTAGTTCTGGTGTATTATCATTTTCAATTTGTATAAGAGGATTTTCCGTTCCCCAATAGCATCTGATGTAGGATTGGAACACTGATAATCTCCGGTTGATTCTTTGGCATATAAAATTCTTTATATTCCTTCTTAAAATCAAAAGCCATCTCTTACACCTCCCGAACATAATAAGAACCATACTTTGTCCCATCATGCCCTATTATAGTCTCTTCCGACAGATAAAATCCGATTTGCTCCAAAGCCTTAATTCGTTTCTCAGCAATCGGAATTGCCTTAGTTCCAATTATTTCACAAGCAAACATATCTTTTGTTTCAAGAATAATAATGCCAAGAATATCCTCTATAAAACCTTGTTTCTCATAATCACTTCTTAAGTCCAATCTTAGCAATCCGCAATTATTGAAATAATCCTTTGCTCTTCGATTAAACAACTCTATTGTACCGATTGCCTGATTAGCATTTTTGTCAATAATAACCCAGCGCACATAATATCTGCTTTGGTATTCTCTTTTCCCAAACGCAATAGTATCCTTCATTTCTTCGATTGAAGCATAATAAAAACTATTTACACAGTTATCACTGTTAAAAAGCGGTACAGCATCCTTGTTCGATATACCTTAAGCAAATCCTCTGCATCCGCATCTTCCATTTTTCTCAACAGTAACTTGCCACTTTCCATAACCGGAATTTGTTCATACACATCAATGCTCATTCTCTACAATATAAATCTCAATAATAGCAGAACCATCTTCAAACCCTTCGACTAATTTCCCATTTAAATATTCTTTGATTCTATGTATTGCATTACCCCAGCAACGCCTCCTAACTTTTATGGATATGTCTTTTCCCTGATAGGAATTGTGACAATCATTCAAGATATCTTCTGACGACATATGTTTTCTGGAAAGATTATCTTCTGTAGTATATACATCTTCCATTCGAACCAACTTGTATGTTCTATAACCTTGCTTCGCCGGATTGAATGCCAACATATACCACTTATAAATTACTGTTATCGGTTCTACACAGTGTTCTCTTGTTTCTCCATCACTATTTGTATATGTAAATCTTACTACTTACTTATTCATAACCGCAGATTGCAAGATTTGAAGTAATTTTTCATCGCCTTCTCTTAATACAGAAAAATCAAGAATCATACCTGTATTACTTTTCTTGGATATGGCAGTTATTTTCTCATAAATATCTCCAGCCATAGGATTATTGGTAACCGTTTTTAATCCATTTATCGCAGTTGCAATATAGGCATATTCATCTTCCTATGCAAGCTGATTATTCATTTTGAACTCACTTAAAATTTCATATCCACCATTTGCGCCGGTAAGGGCACAAATCGGAATGCCAGCCTGACACAAAGTATCGATGTCCCTTTGAATCGTCCGCACAGATACTTCAAAATGCTTCGCCAGCTCTGATGCAGAAGATTTTCCGTGATTAAGTAGATATAAAGTTAATGCGTATAATCTGTCTGTTTTCATTACTACTTTTTCCTACCATATATTTTTCAAAAAATAAGCCACAATACCAAGAAATTTCTTAGATAGTCCTATGTATCCAGCTTTATGTTTTCTGAAATAATAAATAACTGAAATGCCAAAATAAGATACCACTTGAATAGGTAAACTTATAACATAAAACAAAATCAATATAAGTCCCCCAGATACAATCAATTTCAGAAAGAGCATAAATGTATTTGTCTCGTCGTTATAATTCATTAAACTCGTGTATATATTTTCTATTATTGCAAAATCCAGCGGAAGTTCTTGCACTTTCATCCCTGTAATAGTAAAACAGAATCCCAACACTGTGATAATAAAACCTAATGGTAAAAACGATAATTTAAGAAATTCAATATTGGTGTCCAATATTTTTTCATAATATTGCTCATTTCTTCCACATTTTCTAGCCATTCCGACAAAGTAAAGCAAAAGATATAAAGCCGATGCTACAATAATACCCATACCATTCTCATTCGGAAATACCAATGCCAACAACGAAATTGCCGTATACGAAAAACAATATGTGAATAACGGAGTTTCATATCGTAAATATAATTCTTTTGGTTGTATTTTTCTCCACAGTTTTTCAACTATCGAAATATTCTTGATTTTCGGATATTTTCCACTTATAAAATGCCCCAGACTTATAAACGAATTGCCAAATATACTATCGTATACATATCCCGCTATATATACTACTGAAATTAACATAATAAATAATAAACCAATCAAAAATATCATTATTACTGTTAATGGCATCAATTTTATTAATAATTCAAGCAATACACCCATAATTTTTCCTCAGTATCTTCCTTATTTATATGCTATTTTCTAAGATTGCTTTCTTTATCAAAAAATGCCTTCTCTAGCTCCATATATTCTTCAGAACACACTATTTTACACTTTTCCTGATACTTCTTTGAACGATCCAACATATTTATGATCTTATCGCACGGAAACTTTTTACATTGATTACATTTTTCAACACCATGCTTTTCTGTACAAGCAACCAATCCATATGTACAAGATTTATGTAAAGAACACCCCACACATACAATTCTTCATTAGATACCACTGATTCTCGCCAGCCTACTCTATACCACAATTCCGCGATTTTTCTTAATTCTTCTTCGGTGTGAGCATTATACCTTGGACATTCTATACAGTTGTCTCCACACAAAGTAATTCGTTCTTCCATAATAATTATTCTCCGTTTTCAGTTATAAAACATCCCTGATGCCAAATGCTTTTTTGCATATTTTATTATACTATAATAAATCATGCTTTTCATCAGAATTCTGTTCAAAATTAAAAGAATCCGTTTGCGAATTGTTTATCAAGATTCAAAATACAAAAAGATTTGGTAGAACATTTGTTCTTTTTGTATTATAATCTTCTTGTAGCAAAGCCATTTGGCCATTTCTCTCATGGCTTCTGGTGGCTACGTTTTCATGGGGTAGTGATATGAAATTTTTTCTGAGATTATCATTGACGGAAAGTTGACGAAAAAGATAGGAAGTAATGAATTGAAGAACCGCATTCCCTTCTCCAATGTAATCGGAGTGTTATTGAAAAATAAAAAGAAAACTTATGCACAGTACCAGATAATGAAGACATCTTCTACGACTGCCTGTGCAACATAAAGCTATTTGAAAAAGAGGATTTTGAGAAAAATGTTACCTACAGCAGGTAGTGCGCCGGAGAACGCCCAATACCCAAGGAAATATTATCCTTTTATGATAATTGCAGCTTTGACAGCATTCAGGATAATATTCAAGAAGATGTAATTCTAAACCTTATCAATGTGACTGCCGCAAGAAAACTGCTTTTAGAATTGGTTATAAACAGTGTGGAGGTAATTGGTGCAAAAAAGCTGATGAATTTACCCAGATAACAGATGATGCCGAGTTTATTACTACTCTTGTCCGTTACGCCATATTAAATGACCATGGCAGCAGACACACCTGTTATCTCCTGATTTGTCGGATATTCTGCTGAGTAACAAACTTCTTTCCATAAACCGCAATTTTCTCGGAAGAAAAGAGCAATTAAAGATCGTTAGCAAAACTTTGCAGGAAAGCAATCTTGTATTTATCACCGACACTGCCAGCATAGATAAAAGTGAACTGGCAAGACCTATGCCAAGAAAAATGAAAAGAAATACACCAACATCATTCACTTATTTTTCTATAGTGATTTAAAGAAATGTGTTGCTCAGATGGAAATTAGCGATGATACCGCGGACATGAGCAAAGATATGCTCCCTGGCAGCCAACGACATGGAACCGGAATAACTACTTGCTGAACTGAAAACCTATGGATTGAATATCGCTTCTGGAAAAGATATGGAACTGTATAAGGATGGCAATTTTACTGACGAACTGACGATTGAGCGGTTCCAAAAACTCCTACAACTTGACGAAGCTTGATAACCTTGCAAATATAAACCACCTTGTCAGGTACGGATTTATTAACGAAGATACAGATAATGATTATATGACGACTACTTATAGGTATTTGAATAATCTGTATGCACGGTGGAAGAAGCCCAAAAGACGGTTGAGTACAGAGATAAGGTTCTTGGGGTGAAACAATCAGTTTTAAAACAATTAGAATAATATCAATTGTGACGCATAAACTAATACCACCACTAAAAATCCATTTGACAGTTTTTGATTTCAATGGTATATTATTTTTAGTGGTTGCGCTGCGGAAACTTGCGATGCCCGCAGCCGGTGGAGTTCCATGCGTGGGCTCCACTTTTTTTATGCCACAAAGGAGGATTCAGAGATGGCTAACAAAACATTTCTCACATATGATGAGCAAATTGAAAAACTGGGAAAAGAAAAACAGCTTGTTATTTCTGATCCTGAATTTGCCAAAATAACATTACAAAAACTGAGCTATTTTTCATTAATTGGCGGATATAAAGATTTATTTAAGCATAAGCCATCAGGAAATTACCTACATGGTGTTACCTTTGAAGAAATTACCGCCTTTTATTACTTTGATGAAGAATTGAGAACACTCTTTCTCAAATATATATTACACGTTGAAAGACAACTAAAATCCATGTTGTCATATTACTTCTGTGAAAAGTACGGTGAACAACAAACTGCATATTTAACCGCTGGAAATTATAACTATTCACGCAAAAATTCCAGCAAAATAAATCTCCTGATTACAACCTTAAGCAAAACTATAGCTTTGCCTAGCAACTATAGTTATATCACGCACCATGCAAGGGTATATGGTAATGTACCTTTGTGGGTAGCAACCAATGCACTTACATTTGGACAGATTTCAAAAATGTATCAATATTCAACTTCTGATATCCGCACTAAGGTCAGTCTTAATTTCGCCAACATGTCAGAGGTTCAGTTACATAAGCTCGTTCGTATTCTTGCAAGCTGTAGAAATGTATGTGCCCATAATGAAAGGCTTTATTCCTTCCAGGTAAATGAAGCAATCCCCGATATGATTTTACATAGTAAATTGCAACTACCACAGAAAAAGGGACAATATACTATCGGTAAGAAAGACCTGTTTGCAGTGGTAATAGCTCTACGTTATCTCATAGATAATCAAGAATTTAAGCAGTTTAAAGCAGAACTCAAGCGATTGATTAATTCTGTTCTCAAAAACTGCCCTCATATCAGTCAGGAATTGCTATTTTCGAAAATGGGGTTTCCTGCAAACTGGGAGAAAATTGTGCGTTATAAAAAGTAGTTGATTTCTTGCCATTCACAATTTATAGTATATGTGATTGTGCTGCGTTGCTTGCGAGGTGCACGGCCGGCGGAGCTTCATGCGTGAACTCCGCTCTATTATAGAATTTGTAAAAGTTGGGGTTTGCCCTAAATTGTGGGAGTATCCCAAAGTTTGTGTAAACCTCCAAACTGATGTAAGATAAAATTACTCAGTTTG
>ERZ860508.168-NODE-168-length-58619-cov-44.209344_pt1 | contig 58619 bp, 44 predicted proteins | sample MGYA00509976_ERZ860508 | MGnify/ENA primary metagenome ERZ860508 (study PRJEB30046, sample SAMN00715242) | human gut metagenome | study: EMG produced TPA metagenomics assembly of the A metagenome-wide association study of gut microbiota in type 2...
CCGCCGCAATCGACCACTCTGCCACCTCTCCAAAACTCATCTTGAGAGTTGCCTTGTTTTTCAAAGGCGGTGCAAAGGTACGCAAAGAATTTTGTTTTCCAAATTTTTGGAAGAAAAAATCTATCCGTATCCTTTATTTTTTCTTTTCCGGACCTTTCTGGCAGTGCTTAAAGCCCTTTAGCAGTTCCCGGTGGAAACGCATTTCCGCTTTTTGCAACAGATAGATTTTCTTGGCCGGAAGGAATTGTTTGTATTTCCGCACATATTCCAGCTCCAGTTCGTCGGCTGCAATACGTGCCTGAATCACATCTTCCACAATTTTCCCATATTCCGTTTCCGTGGTGTTGGGATTCTTGCCTTGACGCAGTTTCTGCCACGCCTCTTTGTTGTACGCCTGCTTCTTGTCTTGCAGTTCAAAATAGAGAGGGAAGAATTTTTGTGCTTCGTCGTTGCTCAGTCCCGCCTGCTGAATGAAAAATTCTTTCTGGCGGTTGCGGAATTCTTCTTTGCTGAATTTGGTATTCTGTGCCTGAATGCCGCTCACACACAAGATGAGCAGGAGAGTCAGGGCATAAAAAGTTCTTTTTATCATGGTTGGTTTATTTATAAATTTCCGTATCTGCATCAGTGAGATACTCGTATAGAGTATAGTCGTCCATCATGGTCTGGTCGACAATGGGGTCGATGTATTCATCGGGCACTTCTGAAAATTCCATGTCACCCATAGTGCCGGCGGCAGGCGATTGTGCTTCTTTTTCACCCACGAACATCCGCACGCTGAGCATCAGACCGCAGAACATGGCAGCCATGTACACCCAAGGTTTGACGCGTGCCCACAGCGTGAGCTGAGGTGCAGGCTGTATTTCTCGTTCCGGAAGCTTGTCCATCAGCTGTTCCGTGAAGTTAGCAAAGTAACCTTCAGGCACTGTGAACGGGTTCTCGGTTCCACATCTCTTTAATAAGTCAGTTTCTTCCTTTTTCATATTGTTGCCTCCTTTGGAAGTTAGATTCGAATTTGTAAAAAAGGTTTAATCATGCTGGTGAAAAAAATCTTCTATTTTTTTGACGGCATGATGGTAGGATGCCTTCAGTGCGCCTACGCTGGTGCCTAAGATTTCCGACATGTCCTCGTATTTCATTTCCTGGAAATATTTCAGGTTGAAGATGATGCGCTGTTTCTCGGGCAGTTGCAGGATGGCCTTCTGAAAAAGCCGTTGCGTTTCGTCGCCGTTAAAGTAAGGGTCGCTTTCCAGCTTGTTTATCAGAGCGGCATCGGCATCGTCGATGGACAGCTGGTTTTCGGCGCGCTGCTTGTTCAGGAAGTTCAGGCATTCGTTGAAGGCGATGCGGTAGAGCCACGTGGAAAGCTTGGCATCTCCCCGGAAATAGTCCAGGTTGGTCCAGGCCTTGATGAACGTGTTCTGCAACAAGTCGTTGGCATCGTCGTGCGAAACCACCATGCGTCGTATCTGCCAGTACAGCTGTTCGCTGTAGGCCTTCACAATCCGTTCGAACGCTTTCTGCTGGGTCGACGGGTCCTGAAGCATCAGTATGGTTTCTTTTTCGTTATAATTGTTCATGGCGTGTGCGGGTTCGTCATTGTTGGGTAAGACGACAATCCGTTGGTTCGGTTTAATAGGGTTAGTTTTCTTTAACTTCTCAGAGTGAGATTTTCAGTCCCTCGTCGGCGGCCAGTGTGTCGGGGAAGATGGCTTGGGCCTCTTCGAGCAGGGCCTTCTCGTCTTCGTAGCGGGCAGAGAAGTGCCCGATGAGCAGACGCTTCACCTGTGCGTCCTTGGCAATCCGGGCAGCCTGTGCGGCGGTGGAGTGCAGGGTCTGTTTGGCGCGGACGGCTTCGCTTTCGGTAAAGGTAGCTTCATGGAACAGCAAATCCACTCCAGCCACTTGTGCTGCGATGCGGGGCAGGTAGACCGTATCCGAGCAATAGGCATACGCGCGGGGAGGGTCGGAGGGAGTGGTCAGTTCTGAGTTGGGAATCACCCTGCCGTCTTCCAGTGTGTAGTCCTCGCCGTTCTTGATGCGGTTCATCATGCAGATGGGAATGCCGTAGAAGTCAATCATGTCGCGCCGGATGTGGTTCGGTGTCGGCTTCTCGCGGAAGAGAAAACCGCAGGTGGGCAGACGATGACGCAGGGGAATGGTTTCCACGCTGACGGAACGGTCGTCGTAAATGACCGTACGTTCGCCGGGGTTGAAGGGGTGGAACACCACCTGATAGGGCATCCCCTTGCAGAAGAATTCCAGTTGAGGTTCCAGCAGGCGTTGCAGGTCGGCATGGGCATGAATGTGGAGGTCGGCGGTACGTTCCAGCATGCCGAAGGTAGAAATCAGTCCCATCAGGCCGAAGCAGTGGTCGCCGTGGAGGTGAGAAATGAAGATGTGGTTCAGCCGGCTGAACTTCAGTTTGGCGCGGCGGAGCTGCACCTGTGCCCCTTCGCCGCAGTCAATCATGAACAGCTTCTCGCGGATGTTAAGCACCTGCGAGGTCGCCTGATGGCGGGTAGTGGGCAGGGCCGAACCGCATCCCAGGATGTGTATGTTGAATTTTTCCATTCTTATGATTCAAATTGGGTGTTTCGCATGTCACCCGTCTCGGCGTACGCTATATGCATCTTGAAGGCGTTGCGCAGCGACATCGGCGTGTGGCAGGACTTTCCTTCCGAAAGTTTCAGGTAGTCCCACAGCAGTTGCTTGTAGTCCGGATGCGCGCAGTTTTCAATGATGCAGCGGGCACGTTGCGAAGGCGATTTGCCACGCAAGTCGGCCACGCCTTGTTCCGTCACGAGGATGCGTACGTCGTGTTCCGTACTGTCCACGTGGGATACTTGGGGCACGATGGACGAAATCAGTCCGTCCTTGGCCACCGACGGGGTGGTAAAGATAGACAAATATGCGTTTCTGGCAAAATCTCCCGAGCCTCCAATTCCATTCATAATTTTGCTGCCCGATACATGCGTGCTGTTCACGTTGCCGAAAATGTCCGCTTCAAGGGCCGTGTTTACCGCAATGATACCCAGACGGCGAATCATCTCCGGGTGGTTGGTGATTTCCTGCGGGCGCAGCAGGATGCGTTCTCGGAAGTCGTCGATGTGCTCGTACATCGTGTCCAGACGGTCTTCCGACAAGGTGAGCGAACTGCCGGCAGCAAAGCGGATACGGTCTTTCATCATCAGGTCAATGACGGAGTTCTGTATTACCTCCGTAAACATGGAGAAAGCCGGAAGGTTCGGGTCGTCACCCAGCGCACCCAGTACCGCATTGGCAATGTTGCCCACACCCGACTGCAGGGGCAGGAACTCCTTGGGGATGGCCCCGTTCTTCCATTCGCGCAGCAGGAAGGCAGCCACGTTATGTCCGATTTGCAGGGTTGTTTCATTTTGCGGTGTAAAGGCCGCGATGTGGTCGCGGGCATTCGTGCGTACCACTCCCGTAATCTTTTTCGGGTCGATTTTCACGCTGATGTGTCCGGCGCGGTCGTTCACGTGATACACCGGAATTTCTGTCCGGTAAGGCGGGTTGGCCGGAATATAGATGTCGTGCATGCCGGTAAGTTTTCCCGTATGCGCTTCATTCAGCTCGATGATAACCCGTTCGGCCACCTGGAGCAGGGTAGGCGAGATACCTACGGAAGTGCTCAGGATGATTTCTCCGTCGTCCGTCAGGTCGGAAGCTTCTACGATGGCTACGTGGATTTTACCCAGAAAACCGTAGCGCACGTCCTGTCCGATTTGCGACAGGTGGAGGTCAAAGTACTGCACCTCGTGCTGGTTGATGGATTCGCGCATGTCCTTGTTCGACTGGAAAGGCGTACGGAACGATACGGCGTGCGCCTTGACCAGCGCGCTGTCCACCTGACAGCCCGTGGCACCGCCCGTGATAAGGCCTACCTTGAATTCTTTCCCCTGTGCATGCTGTGCTTCTGCGTAGGCAGCCAGTGCTTCCGGCACGGCTTTCGGTGTACCTACCGATGAAAAACCGCCGATGCCGACGGTATCCCCATGATGAATGGTGGCAGCGGCTTCGGCTGCCGTAATAAATGCGTATGTCATTGTTGTAACTGCTGTTCTTTTGTTAGGTAATAGTGGAGCAAAATTAGAATTTGTAATTCAGATAATCAATATTTATGACATTTTTTCTGCATAAATGCTGCAAAAAGGCCCTTTATGCGTAAGTTAATCGAATATTTATACTGTTTGGGATAAAAAACTGCGCAAAAAGACTCTTCGAAACACAATTACTTTTATTTTTGTGAGGATTTACCACGAAAACGTGATAGAAAGAATATAATAACTAACTAAAATTGCTTTTACTGTGAATATGTTGAGAAAACTCAGGCTCACGCTGGGGATGCTGTGCCTGGTATTCGTGACGCTGTTGTTCGTCGATTTCACGGGCGTGCTTCATGCATGGCTCGGCTGGATGGCGAAGATTCAGTTCCTTCCGGCTCTGTTGGCGCTGAACGCCGGAGTAATCGTGTGTTTGATATTGCTCACGCTGGTAGCGGGCAGAGTGTACTGTTCGGTCATTTGTCCGTTGGGCGTGTTTCAGGACGTGGTGGCCCGTCTGGGCCGGGGACGCAAGAAGATGCCCTACACGTATTCCAAGCCGAAAAGCTGGCTGCGCTACGGTGTGCTGGCAGTGTTCGTGCTGGCGATGCTGTTGGGTGTGCATGCCCTGGTAGCCTTGCTCGATCCGTATGCCGTGTACGGCCGTGCGGCACACAGCTTTCTGCAACCTTTGTGGATGTGGGGAAACAACCTGCTGGCTTCTATGGCCGAACGCATGGACAGCTATGCCTTCTATTCGGTAGATGTCTGGCTCAAGAGTCTGCCGGTGCTGATAGTGGCAGCCGTCATGCTGGTAGTGGTAGTGGTACTGGCGGCACGCAATGGACGTACCTATTGTAATACCATCTGTCCGGTGGGCACCATGCTGGGATTCTTCTCCCGCTTTGCCTTGTTCCGCATCACGATTGACAAGGAGAAATGCAACGGCTGTACGCTTTGCGCCCGCAATTGCAAGGCCGCCTGCATCGATGTGAAGAACCATGCGATAGACGGCAGCCGCTGTGTGGCTTGCATGGACTGTCTGGACAAATGTCATAGGGGAGCCATTGGCTATCGGTTTGCCTACGGAAAGAAAGCCGAAAAGGCAGAAACTCCGGCACCGGAAACAGCCGACCGTACCTCCGGACGACGCGAGTTCCTGGCCGGTTCCTTGCTGCTGGCCGGTTCGGTGCTGAAAGCACAGGTCGCCAAGAAGGCCGAAGCCATCAAGATGGACGGCGGACTGGCCGACATCGTGGACAAGAAAGAACCGGTACGCCAAACTCCGATTGTGCCTCCGGGCGCACGCGGACTCCGCCATCTGCAGTCACATTGCACGGCCTGCCAGCTTTGCGTGTCGGCTTGTCCGAACGAAGTGCTCCGTCCTTCTCATTCGCTGGATACTTTCATGCAGCCTTACATGTCGTACGAACGCGGCTACTGCCGTCCGGAGTGTACGCGCTGTTCCGAAGTATGTCCCGCCGGAGCCATTCTGAAAATTGACAAGGCAGAGAAGTCTTCCATCCAGATTGGTCATGCCGTGTGGGTAAAAGATTTGTGTATCCCACTTACCGACAAGCAGGAGTGCGGCAATTGCGCCCGCCATTGTCCGGTGAACGCCATCACCATGGTCCCGTCCGACCCGTCGAACCCCGATTCACTGAAGATTCCGGCAGTGAACGAAGCACGCTGCATCGGTTGCGGAGCCTGCGAGAACCTGTGTCCGGCCCGTCCGCTGAGTGCCATTTACGTGGAAGGCCATGAACGCCATCGTGTACTTTAATCGGATTGTCTTACCTTTATATATAGAAAGAGAATGGACGAGAAAAAACAGATGAATCGAAGAGATTTCCTTAAAATAGTCGGCATCAGTACGGTGGGAGCCACAGCGGCTTTCTACGGTTGTACGCCCGACAAGAAAAAAGCCGGCGAAAGCACTACGGAAGTGCCCGTCGGCAAGATGACTTACCGCCAGTTCCCTCCCAACGAGGATAAGGTGTCGCTGCTGGGCTATGGCTGCATGCGCTGGCCTACACTTCCGGCACCGGGTGGCGACGGCAACGTCATCGATCAGGAAGAAGTGAACCGGCTGGTGGATTACGCCATCGAACATGGCGTGAACTATTTCGACACGGCTCCGGTCTATGTGCAGGGCTGGTCGGAAAAGTCGACAGGTATCGCCTTGAAGCGTCATCCGCGCGACAAGTTCTTCGTGGCCACCAAAATGTCGAACTTCTCCAATTCCGACTATGATTTCGGAGTAAAGATGTACCACAACTCGCTGAAGAACCTGCAGGTGGACTACATCGACTATTACCTGCTGCACATGCTGGGTGCTCCCGGAAAAAGCGGCTTGCAGGGCCGTTTCCTTGACAACGGTCTGCTCGACTTCCTGCTCAAGGAGCGCGAAGCCGGACGTATCCGCCGCCTGGGCTGGTCGTTCCACGGCACAAAAGAGGAATTCGACCGGGCACTGGCTATGCACGACCAGGTGCACTGGGACTTCGTGCAGATTCAGTTGAACTATTCCGACTGGCAGCACGCATCGGGACGTAACGTGAATGCCGACTACCTGTACGAGCAGGTGAGCAGCAAGAACATTCCGGTAGTGGTGATGGAACCGCTGTTAGGCGGACGCCTGTCGAACATCCCCGACCACATCTTCAGCCGCCTGAAAGAACGCAATCCCGAAGGCAGTGTGGCATCGTGGGCCTTCCGCTTTGCCGGTACACCGGAAAAGGTGCTTACCGTACTCAGTGGCATGACCTACATGGAGCATCTGCAAGACAACCTCCGCACGTATTCTCCGCTGGTGCCGCTTACCGACGAGGAAAACCAGTTCCTACTCGATACGGCCGACCTGATGCAGAAATATCCCACCGTGCCCTGCAATGACTGTAAATACTGCATGCCCTGCCCGTATGGCATCGACATCCCCGGCGTGCTGGTGCATTACAACAAGTGCGTGAACGAGGGCAACATGCCGAAAGACCGCATGGACGAGAATTACGTGAAGGCCCGCCGTGCCTTCCTGGTGGGTTACGACCGCAGCGTGCCGAAACTCCGTCAGGCCAGTCACTGTATCGGTTGCGGACAATGTAATCCGCACTGTCCGCAGTCCATCGACATTCCGAAGGAGCTTCACCGCATTGATGCCTACGTGGAACAACTGAAACAGGAAACACTGTGATGGACGAACTGATACGCTTGCTGAACGAAGGAAACTATTCCTGCGTGGTGCGTCAGGGCGAAGAAACCCGCACGTTCTCCCGTCGGGGCGTGGCCGACCTGTACGACTTGTATGCCACAGATCGCTCCTTCCTGAAAGGAGCCTGGCTGGCCGATAAAGTCATCGGAAAGGGAGCGGCAGCCCTGATGGTATTGGGCGGTGTGTCCCGCGTATGGACCCGGGTAGTCAGTACCCCTGCACTCGCCTTGCTCCGGAAGGGAGGGGTAGAGGTGGCGTATGCCGAAGAAGTGCCCTGCATCATCAACCGCACCCGCACAGGACGGTGTCCGCTGGAAACCCTTTGCGACGTGTCGGACAATCCCGTGGAACTCTATCCCGTGATTGAAGACTTTGTACGCCGTATGCGGGAAGCTGGAGAAAAAGAAAAAACAATCTCAGAAAAATAACGAATACACATGGAAACAACCGTAAAACTTTACACATTGGGATACAGTCGCGTGAAGACCTACGTCACCGCCCTGCTGTTTGTGGCCGGAAACATTGTCCTGCCCCAGCTTTTCCACCTGGTGCCGCAGGGAGGAGTCACCTGGCTGCCCATTTATTTCTTCACACTGGTAGGAGCCTATAAATACGGCTGGAAGGCCGGACTGCTGACGGCCGTACTCTCGCCGTTGCTCAACTCATGGTGGTTCGGCATGCCTGCACCTGCCGTGCTGCCTGCCATCCTGCTGAAATCCGTGCTGTTGGCTGTGGGTGCCGGTTTGGTGGCAGCCCGCTTTCAGAAAGTCACCTTGCCGTTGCTGCTGGCCGTGGTGCTGTTCTATCAGCTGGCTGGTACACTGGGTGAGTGGGCACTTTCCGGCAGCTTGTTCACCGCCTTACAGGATTTCCGCATCGGTATTCCCGGAATGCTCTTGCAGGTAGTGGGAGGATACTGGGTTATCCGTAAAATTTGAGAAAATGTAATTAGTTGATTTTCAGAGGTATAAAAATCCTCTGAAAAACGCCTTTGTGTTTGGACTAAAACGCCCTTACGTTTAAGATGAAACGCCCTTGCGTTTTACTTAAAACGTACTTGCGTTTGGGTTGAAACGCAAAGGCGTTTTGTTTTGGATGCAGTTGGGCTTTGGAGGTGTACTAATCATAACTATCAGCTTTGGCTTGATGAAATTGGATATGCGGAAAATTTGAATTATGTTTTAGTGGTAGATACATTACTTAAATCATTGTAAATGAGTGATATTATGAGAATAAATATAAGTTATTGTTTGTTTTTTGATTAATTTTTGTTAGATTTAAACTTTTGAAGAATTAAAGGCTGTTAGACTAATTTTATTATTGTAGGCCTGTAGATATTGAGGACATTTTGCAAATTTATATTGCATAGCTGCTTTGTATAATATAATCTAAATTGTATTGTTATGTTTATAGTATGTATAATTCTATTATTTATATTATTAATAATATGCTTGTTAATACAAACTGGTCTGGTAAGAAAATCTGATAAAAAAATAAACCCTATAGATGATACAAAGTCGCAAAACTTAACTGAGTATTTTAAACTGGATAATGTTTTTAATACAGAAGAAAAAATATTTACTGAAGACAAAGATAAGGTTATTAACTTCGATGATACATCTAATGCTGAAAATGCTCTAGAATTCCCTTTAATTCAGTCTGATAATAATAAAATATTAACTTCGGGTGAGAGTGATTATTATAAGAGTCTGTTAAAGGATGAACGATGGATTACACTTAAAAATCAAAAGCTAAAAGAAAATTCTTATATATGTCAAAATTGTTTTAATATAAGACGATTAGAGTCTGTTAAAGAGTTGTTGAATATTCTACCATTTACTTCAAATAAAATTGTCAATTTTATAACTGAGCTTTTTGAAAACTTACCTGAATACAATTTTACAGATATATTCCCAATTCAGGAACGTAAGATAAATTTTATACCAAGATATCATTTATTTATGTGCTCATATATGCTTGATTTTAAAAAATGTGCTGAACAAAATAATTTATTAGCGTCATTGGTATCAGATAGTCTTACAAAAGTATTAGGAACTTGGTTTATAGTAGATAGAGAAAAAATTGAAAATGAGGTTAAATATAGAGCCATAGAATATACAGAAGACGGTAAAACTTATAATATAGATTTGTTTTATATTGCAGGTAATAATACAAATAAAGATTTATATATCCACTACAATAGTGTATGTTTAAATCCAAAATATAAACAAAGAGTAGCTATTCTGACTAAGGATGAGTTGGTAATTGTTTTTCCAATCAGAGGAATAATAAAATGTGTAGAACAATTAGAGGTTCATCATCTAAAATATTCAAAAACAGGATATCCCTGGGATGTGACTCTTAACGATTTGCAAACATTATGTCATAGTTGTCATATTGAAGCCAATAAGCAACCAATACCAATTGAATAGTATATTATTAACAGTTTTGAGTAATGTTTCATAAGGAAGTAAAGCATGTAATAAATACGGAAGTTACATCCGTTTATAGATTTATTATGAGAATATTAGCTAAAGTCGAACTATCCAATTTTTTCGAATAATTCGATTCATGGGTAAGTAACCATTCTATATCAACTGTTGTGGAGTGAGAAACTATTTTATTTCTGCGAAACACTACAGTTCTTGACTTGATTTACTGTTTAATCTGATACGATAGATGAAAGAGCATGCGAGTTACTTTGCTGCCGGTTAGTCTAGCAAACGAAGTCTCTAACCTCAGACTGTAACAGGCGGATAGCAGGAAACGTCTCTTTGGTCATACTTAATGATTGGGCAATTATTGGCTTTGTACTAAATAACAAAAAACTCCATTCCTTTTACCCATTTAAAGAAAAATCGTATCTTTAACACGTCTAAAATATAAAGTATGAAAGACAAAGAACTCGATATCGCCTATTTCCTTTCTTTCTGCATCGAGCAGTATGGAAAGAAGTATCAGTTGAGTGGGGATGAGGTGGTCTCTTTGTTCGACCGATACGAAGTGTTGCCATATTTGGAGGAGAATTTCGAGGTACTGCATACACAAGGCCATCAATGGCTGATGGAGGAGATAGACGAAAAGATTAATTCTAAAGAGGTCAACCTATGAATCTGGACATAACCAACGAAAATCTGTACCTGCTACTGCCCGGCAAAGTCAGCCGTGTGGCGCAAATCTATACCCATGAATATCACGTTACACTGATAGAGGCTTTGCGTTGCTTCTATCATTCGGATACTTACAAAAGACTGGCTGACGAAAGCACTAAGCTGTGGCATTATGGGCCTGTAGCCCTCTATCAGGAATTGGTAGACGAACTGAAACAGAAAGGAAGCGAATAGGATAAATAGCCTTGCCAATATCGAATGCACTCAGACGGGGAAGTCAATCGCAATCAACGAACCTTATCTCTGTAAGTGGAGATATTTCAATATGTATCTTCTGTTTGTCACTTTTTATTCGTACATTTGCGAAGCATAACCCAAATACAATAACCATGAAATTTATTGGAATTATTCCTGCAAGATATGCATCTACACGCTTCCCCGCTAAACCTTTGGCACTGCTGGGAGGCAAACCCGTGATACAAAGAGTTTATGAACAAGTGACTGGTGTGCTGGACGAAGCTTACGTGGCTACCGACGACGAACGCATCGAAGCGGCTGTAAAGGCTTTCGGTGGAAAGGTGGTAATGACGTCGGTCGACCATAAGAGCGGTACCGACCGTTGCTACGAGGCTTACTGTAAGGTGGGCAGCGGCTATGACGTGGTGGTGAACATTCAGGGCGACGAACCGTTCATCCAGCGTTCGCAGCTGGAAGCCGTAAAGGCTTGCTTTGACGATGCGTCAACACAGATTGCCACACTTGTGAAACCGTTTACGCCTGCCGACGGATTTGATGCGCTGGAAAACGTGAACTCGCCCAAGGTGGTGGTGAACAAGGAGATGAAGGCGCTCTATTTCAGCCGTTCCATCATTCCTTACCAGCGTAACCGCGACAAGAAGGAGTGGCTGGCCGGACATACGTATTACAAACACATCGGACTTTATGCCTACCGCGCTCCGGTGCTGAAGGAGATTACATCTCTTCCGCAGTCATCGCTCGAACTGGCCGAATCGCTGGAGCAGTTGCGCTGGCTGGAGAACGGCTATTCCATCAAGGTGGGCATCAGCGAAGTGGAGACCATTGGTATTGACACACCGCAGGATCTGGCACGGGCCGAAGAGTTTCTGCGCAATCAGCAGGAGGCACTATGACGCAGCTCGACCGTAGTGTGGCGCCTGCCATCCGTCAGCTGGAGCATTTTTCCATCTTGCAGCCGGAGTTGCACCGTATGAAGAACGGCATGCCGCTGTATGTGCTTTCGGCCGGAAACGAGGATGTGATTCGTTTCGACTTGCTGGTGCGGAGCGGACAGCTCGACCAGTCGCAGCCGCTTCAGGCCGTGTTTACCAACCGCATGCTGCGTGAGGGAACGGTGCGCATGACATCGGGCGAGATTGCCGAACGGCTGGATTATTACGGGGCGTGGCTCGACCTTTCTTCTTCTGTGAACTGTGGATTTGTGACACTGTATACACTGACGAAACACCTTGACCGCACCATGGAGATTGTGGCCGGACTGGTGAAGGAGTCTGTGTTTCCGGAAGAGCAGTTCCGCATTATCTGCGACATCAACCGCCAGCAGTTCCTGGTGAACAACCAGCGGGTGGACGTACTGGCCCGCAAACAGCTGAACCGTTCGCTTTTCGGTACTTCGCATCCGTTGGGACGCTATGCCGAACTGGAGGATTATGAACGCATTCAGGTGGAGGCGCTGAAGGATTTCTATCACCGTCACTATCATTCGGGCAACTGTTCCATGTACGTGTCGGGTAAGGTGACGCCCGAGGTGGTGCGCTGCATTGAACGTCACTGGGGAGAAGCGCCCTGGGGAAATTGTACGGCAGAGAAGGTGGAACGCACGTGGGACATTGTGAAGGATGTCCGCAAACGGGTTCACGTGGAGAAGGAGGATGCTCTGCAGAGTTCGCTTCGTATGGGTGGTTTCTCGCTCGACCGCAAGCATCCTGATTACCTGAAACTGCGTGTGCTGGTTACGCTGTTCGGAGGATATTTCGGCAGTCGTCTGATGTCGAATATCCGTGAGGATAAGGGATATACCTACGGCATCGGGGCTGGATTGGTGTCTTATCCGGGCACGAGTCTGCTGGTGGTGAGTACGGAGGCGGCCAATGAATACATGGAGTCTGTCATCACGGAAGTGTATCATGAAATGGATCGTCTGCGTCAGGACAAGGTGCCGGCAGAAGAACTGGAGATGGTGCGCAACTACATGCTGGGCGATATGTGCCGTTCGTACGAGGGGGCATTCTCGCTTTCGGATGCCTGGATATTCATCGAAACGGCCGGATTGAAGCCCGACTTTTTTGATGCGTCGCTGGCTGCCATCCGTGAGGTGACGTCCGACGAACTGCTTTCGCTGGCTCAGCGCTATTTCTGCAAAGAAAACTTAATAGAGGTAGTGGCAGGTAAAAAAGTATAAACCTTCCGGCTCGTGCAAAAGTAAAAAGACTATTTTTGAGCGGAATTAAAAAAGAGACTAAGAACGTGAGAAAGAACAAACATACATTATTTTTATTTGCCTTGCTGGCATTCAACTCGGTATCGGCTTCGGCCCAGTTGTCATTGGGATACTACCAGTTTAAGGATGGTTCGGAATATACCGGCGAACTGAAAGGACGCCGCCCGAACGGAAAGGGAAAGACGGTGTTCCGCAATGGCGACGTGTACGAAGGTGAATATGTGAAGGGTAAACGCCAGGGTGAAGGTACCTACACTTTCAGCGACGGAGAAAAGTACGTGGGAGAGTGGTACGAAGACCAGCAGCACGGCAAGGGAACGTATTATTTCATGAACAACAACCGTTACGACGGGATGTGGTACACTGACTACCAGGAGGGTGAGGGTACGATGACCTATTATAACGGGGACTTATATACCGGTACCTGGCATCATGACAAGCGCAACGGACAGGGTACTTATACCTGGAAAGGTGGAGCGGTCTACACCGGCGAATGGAAGAACGACCTGAAGAACGGGAAGGGCACCATGGTGTGGGACGACAAGTCGAAGTATGAAGGTGACTGGAAGGACGGTATGCGCCACGGAAAGGGTACTTTCTACTATACCAACGGCGATAAGTACGTGGGCGACTGGAAGGATGATGTGCAGGATGGAAAGGGTATCTATTATTTCCAGAACGGCGAACGCTATGAGGGCGATTATGCCAACGGCGAACGTACGGGAAGGGGTATCTATACGTATCCGAACGGTGACAAATACGTAGGTCATTTCCTGAACGGACAGCAGGAGGGACAAGGCACGTTCACCTGGGCCAACGGAGCGGTGTACGACGGGCAATGGTCGAAGAACCAGCGCTCGGGTACCGGAAAATACAAGTGGGCCAACGGTGATGAATACGAAGGTCAGTGGAAGAACAACATGGCCGAGGGAGAAGGAGTGCTTCACATGGCCGACGGTTCTGTCTATACCGGTTCCTTTGTACGTGGAAAGGAAGAAGGAAAGGGTGTGCTGATTGAAAAGGACGGCACTCGCTTTGAGGGCTTCTTCAAGCAGGGAAAGAAAGACGGTCCATTCGTAGAGATGGATGCCAACGGAAATATTGTCCGGAAAGGGACTTTCAGATACGGACGTTTATTGGAGGAGAAAAAATAATGATGGAATTATCCGAACTGACTTTGAAGGTGCGTGAACTGGCTGTAGCTACGGGAGCTTTTATCCGTGAGGAGCGGAAGAAGTTCAGCCGTGAGCGGATTGAGAAGAAGCACGCACACGATTATGTGTCGTATGTCGACAAGGAATCGGAACGAAGAATAGTAGCCTGTCTGCGGGAGTTGCTTCCCGAGGCAGGTTTTATTGCTGAAGAGGGGAGCGGAACTCACACCGACGAGGAGTATTGCTGGCTGGTTGACCCGCTGGACGGTACGACCAACTTCATTCATAACCATGCACCTTATTGTGTGAGCATTGCTTTGCGTAACCGTGAGGAAATCTTGCTGGGAGTGGTTTATGAGGTGTGTCGCGACGAGTGTTTCTGGACTTACAAGGGGGCGCCTGCTTATTGTAATGACCGTCAGATTCGGGTGTCGCAGGTAGCTGTACCCGATGAGGCTTTTATGGCTTTTGGTCTTCCGTACGAAACGGAGGCTTACAAGCCGGTATTCAACCGCCTGATAGAAGGCTGCTACGGGCATGTGGCAGGCATTCGGGTGGTCGGTGCGGCGGCTGCCGAGATGTGTTACGTGGCCGACGGGCGTTTTGAAGCGCGTGCCGAAGCTTTCACTTGTCCGTGGGATGTGGCGGCAGGTATCCTGCTGGTACAGAATGCAGGAGGAAGGGTGACCGACTTTTCCGGGGGTGATTCATGCTATTCCGGCCGCGAAGTGGTGGCTTCCAACGGAAAGGTGCACGATTTTCTGCTGAATCTGCTGGGATAATGTAAAAAAATATCGTTTTATTCGAGAGATACGAATTAATTTCGTAAGTTTGTGTGACTCAAAAGTAAAGAATATGGATATACCGGGCATATTGGATTTCCTGAAAGTACTGGCGGCAAACAACAACCGGGAGTGGTTTCAGGAACATAAAGCGGAATATTTGAGTGTGCAGGCAGACTTCGAGGAGTTGCTGGCAGGGGTGATTGCCCGCCTTTCGCCATGGGATGAAAGTGTGGCGCACGTCCTTCCGCGTGACTGCACGTATCGCATCTACCGGGATGTCCGTTTTTCTTCCGACAAGTCTCCTTATAAGACCCACATCGGAGGGTATATCAATGCAAGGGGAAAGAAATCCAATCACTGTGGTTATTATCTTCATCTGGAACCGGGCAACTGTATGCTGGCCGGAGGAAGCTGGTGCATGCCTGCCGATATGTTGCGGGCGGTGCGTCAGTCGGTGTGCGACCGCATTGACGAGTATCGTGCCATCGTGGAAGACCCGGCTTTCAAGCAGTATTTTCCGGTGGTGGGCGAGTCGCATCTGAAGACGGTGCCCAAGGGATTTCCGAAGGACTTTCCTTATCCGCAGTACATCCGTTGCAAGGACTTTACGGTAGCCTGCCGGGTGGAAGATGAGTTCTTTTCCCGTCCGGACTTTATGGAACGGATTATCGACGTGTTTCGCCAGCTGAAACGCTTTGCCGATTTTACAAATGAAACGATAGATGAGTTTGAATAAAATATTAACGATTTAAAACTGAAAGAATATGGTTATTGACAAATTGGAAAATCTGGAAAAATATGTGTCACTGAATCCTTTGTTTGCAGAGGCTGTAGCTTTTTTGAAGGCAACTGACTTGCAGGCACACGAAGTGGGGAAGGTAGTGCTGAAGGAAGGTGAACTGATGGTGAACTTTGCAGATGCACGTCCGAAGACAAAGGAAGAAGCGCGTCTGGAAACACACAATGATTTCATCGACATCCAGATTCCATTGTCGGGGGTGGAAGTAATGGGCTATATGCCGCGTACGGATTTGCCTGAAGCTGCTTACAATGCAGAAAAAGATATTACCTTCTATGAAGGACTGGCTACTGACTACCTGACCGTAAAGCCGGGTATGTTTGCTATTTTCTTCCCGGAAGATGCACATGCACCGGGCGTAACTCCCGACGGAGTGAGAAAAGTGATTGTAAAAGTACGTGTCAAATAATTTCTAATTACTAATACTATGGACAAGGTATTGAATATCATAAAGAATGATCCGTGGCTGGAACCATACGCCGATGCTATCAACGGCCGTCATCAGCATGTGGTGGAAAAAGAAAAGGAACTGGTAGGAAAGAAGACATTGTCGGATTTTGCTACCGGACACATGTATTTTGGTCTGCACCGCACTGACAAGGGATGGACCTTCCGTGAATGGGCGCCGAATGCGACGGAAATCTACCTGGTGGGCGATTTCAACGACTGGCAGGAGAAACCGGCTTTCCGCATGAAACGTGTGCGCAAGACGGGTAACTGGGAAATCAATCTGCCGGAAAAGGCCATGAAGCACGGCGACTTGTACAAGCTGAAAGTGTACTGGGAAGGCGGATGCGGCGAACGTATTCCGGCATGGGCTACCCGCGTTGTGCAGGATGAACAGACCAAGATTTTCAGTGCGCAGGTATGGAATCCGGAGAAACCGTATAAGTTCAAGAAAAAGACCTTTACGCCTAATGTGGCTCCGCTGATGATTTACGAATGCCACATCGGTATGGGACAGGATGCGGAAAAGGTTGGTACGTACAATGAATTCCGTGAGAATGTACTGCCGCGAATTGCGAAAGACGGATATAACTGTATTCAGATTATGGCCATTCAGGAACATCCTTATTACGGAAGTTTCGGCTATCATGTGTCCAGTTTCTTTGCTCCTTCTTCACGCTTCGGTACACCGGAAGAACTGAAACAGCTTATCGATACGGCACACCAGATGAACATTGCCGTGATTATGGATATCGTACACTCACACGCCGTGAAGAACGAGGTGGAAGGACTGGGCAACTTTGCCGGTGATCCTTGCCAGTATTTCTATCAGGGCGGACGTCGTGAACATCCGGCATGGGATTCGCTCTGCTTTGACTATGGCAAGAACGAGGTGATTCACTTCCTGTTGTCCAACTGTAAGTACTGGCTGGAAGAGTTCCATTTCGACGGCTTCCGTTTCGATGGGGTGACTTCTATGCTTTATTACAGTCATGGACTGGGTGAGGCCTTCTGCAACTATGGTGACTATTTCAACGGTCATCAGGATGACAATGCCATCTGTTACCTGACGCTGGCCAACCGGTTGATTCATGAAGTGAATCCGAAGGCCATTACCATTGCCGAGGAAGTATCGGGTATGCCGGGACTGGCTGCTCCGTTCGAAGACGGAGGTTACGGATTCGACTACCGTATGGCCATGAACATTCCTGATTACTGGATTAAGATTATCAAGGAACGTCGCGATGAAGACTGGAAACCGTCTAGCCTGTTCTGGGAAGTGACCAACCGCCGCAAGGATGAAAAGACCATCTCTTACTGCGAAAGCCATGACCAGGCACTGGTGGGCGACAAGACCATCATCTTCCGCCTGATTGATGCCGACATGTACTGGCATTTCAAGATTGGTGACGAGAATGGAGTGGTGGAACGAGGCATTGCCCTGCACAAGATGATTCGTCTGCTCACGGCTTCTACCATCAACGGAGGTTACCTGAACTTTATGGGTAATGAGTTCGGTCACCCGGAATGGATTGACTTCCCGCGCGAAGGCAACGGATGGTCATACAAGTATGCACGCCGTCAGTGGAACCTGGTTGATAATCCGGATTTGTGCTATCATTACCTGGGCGACTTCGATGAGGCGATGGTCAAGCTGATTCGCAGCGTGAAGAACATCCAGAAATCGGATGTCATCGAGGTATGGCATAACGACGGTGACCAGATCTTGGCATACCGCCGCAAGGATCTGGTGTTTGTGTTCAACTTCAACCCGACCCGTTCGTTTACCGATTATGGCTTCCTCGTACCGAGAGGTGCCTACGATGTGGTTCTGAACACAGACAACAAGCAGTTTGGTGGATTCGGCTTCTCAGACGACAGTCTCCGCCACTTCACCTGTGCCGACCCGCTTTATGCAAAAGACAAGAAAGAATGGCTGAAACTGTATGTGCCGGCCCGTTCTGCAGTTGTATTAAAACGAGTGAAAGATTGAATTGATATTGTATGAGTGATTACACAAATGCATTTTATAAGAAGACTGCACGCATCATGATTGCTGTATGCGGTCTTCTTTTTTCTCTGTTTAGTTTTGTATATCTTTATGTGTTCCAGCGCGATGTGCTGGAAGCCCTTCATTTCTCGCTGGCTCATGGAAAGACTACCTTTGCTCCGATGGCCAGCGCGCTGGTCATTACGCTGATTTTGCTGTTGCTGCGCTGGGGGGTAAACAGTCTGCTGGGGCTGAAGGGAAGGGTACGTGCCCTGGCGTATGTGCCGTCCTTTCTGGTGCTTTGTGCCCTGACGGATGTAGGGCGTGGAGTGTATATCTCCGACTACCATACTCCGTGGACCTGGCTGTTGCCTTTGTTGGTATTGCTGTTTGTGGGAATCGGCTACTGGCTGCGTGGAGTTTTCCGCGTACAGTTGAATCACGAAGGAAGTCTCTGGGGGCTGGTCAACAGTAACCTGGCTATCTTGCTGGGGTTGTGCCTGCTGACGGTGTGTGTGGGCAGTACCAACCGGCAGTTTCATCATGAGCTGGAGGCGGAACATTACCTGCGAGCCGGGGAGTATGACAAGGTGTTACGCGTAGGAGAAAAATCATTGGAGGCCAGCCGTACGCTGACCGCCTATCGTGCCGTGGCTTTGTCTCGCTTGGGAAAGATGGGCGACAAGTTGTTTGCTTATCCGCAATATTACCGTTCCGACGGTTTGTTCTTTGAAACGGATTCCCTGCACACGCTCCGTTATACGAATGATTCCATTTATTATCTGTTGGGAGCACGTCCATATACGGGAGAAGACCGCATGGTATTCCTGCGGAACATCTGCTACAAGGGAACCGGAAAATATACCTCGCTGGACTATTACCTTTCTGCCTTGCTGCTTGAAAAGAAACTGGACAGTTTCGCACAGGCCGTTCCCGATTTCTATTTGCCGGAAGATACCTTGCCGCGTTATTATCGGGAAGCATTGGTAATGTATCATGTCCAGCGGAATGATACTGTATCTTCGCGTGCAGACAGTCTGACTTTAGATCGTTTCAGGGCTTACCAGACCTTGCAGCAGAAAGAGGGTTCCCCGCTGGAAGAACGCAACCGTATGCGTCGCGAATTCGGTGATACCTACTGGTGGTACTATGATTATCAGGAATAAAAAACATTTGTGTAGAGGATAAAAAATTAAGAGAGGCTGCCGGGGAAATGCAGCCTCTCTTATTTTTTAAAGAACAAACGCTTTTGTCCTTACAGCTGATATTTTCACAAATACCAATACTGTTCTTATCTATTACTATGAAAAACATCTTTATAACATCCGGTTCACTTGGATTGTTCAGAGAAAAATGTGTTTTTAACACTTGTTTTGATTCTGTTTCTATCGTTTACATATTTCCTTGAAATCACAATAAGTGCACCGGTCTTCCTCTTCCGTCTGACTGAAACTCAAATCAGGATTGAAAATCTCCTCCAGAAGTACCTGTAGGCGGGTTCTGAACTCTTCTTCCAGCAATGAAAAGTCTTCCACGGGAGTAGTTTTGTTATACGATTCCTTGAGCTGGATGACGGGCGAGTAATCTTCTGCCGCAGCCCGGTGAATGTAGAGCAGGGCAGGAGCTACCTTCCGGTCATCATTCCGTTCACGCAGTTTCCGGCATACGATGGCGGCGTACAGGAAAGTCTGGAATACGTAATTGGAACGTTTGGGGCCGGGCGTGAATAACGATTCTACGCTGGGCGGGGTGTCGGCTTTACCTCCCGTTTTGTAGTCCACGATACGGAGCACGTTGTCCTTGCTGTCCATGCGGTCGATGATACCCCCCATGCGCGAGCGGATGGCTCCCTTGGGTGTCTGTATCTCTACGTCCTCCATGACCCTTTGTTCGGAGCCTACGAAGGTAAAGGGAGCGTGGCGAAGGTCGTTGCGAAGCAGTTGCTGAATGTAGCGCAGAATCACGGCGGAATTGATGAGCTGTACTCCGTTGTATTCCGGACGCTCGTCAGCAGGGAGGTGGAAGAACAGCTCCTTGAACCCGTTGTCCACGTAATTCTGTAGTTTCACTTCTTCCTTGAGCAGAGCTTCCAGGGTGTCTTTGTTGATGACTTTTCCGTGTGCCGTGAGCTCCTTGTAGATGTGTTCGGCAGCGTAGTGGAAGATGCTTCCGAATTTGGCCGAGTCGATTTCGGCGCTTACTTCTTCGGGAGCTGCCAGTCCTGCTACGTACTTATAGTAGAACTTCAGCGGACAGTCCAGGTAGCAGTTCAGGGCTGACGGGGAAAGAAGGGCTTTCGGATTCACCCGCACGTCGAACACGCTCTGCATCCGTTTCATGATGTCGGGCGACTTGGGGATACAGATGGGTGAGGAAGCAATGGGCGACTGCTCTGCCTCCAGTTGTTTCCGCTGTACGGGATAGCCCCACTCAATCAGCAGCTGGAGCATGAAGCGCGACATCTCTCCCCGGTTCATGCCGTCGCTCACCGTGTTGTAGAGTAACGTAGCCTTCTCTGCCCGTTGCAGCAGACGGTAGAAATAGTAGGCATAGACTGCAATCTTGTGGTCGATGGTCGTCATGCCGAACGCCTTGCGCAGGTTATAGGGGATGAACGAAGCATCACCACCCGCCTTGGGTAACTGGCCTTCGTTGACCGACAGCAGAATAACATGACGGAAATCCAGGTTACGTGTTTCCAGTACCCCCATCACCTGCATACCGATGGCCGGCTCTCCGTGGAAAGGAATGCTGGCTGTCGACATGACGCGTACCAGCAGGCGGTGGAAGGTGGCAGGTTGTACCTCCAGGTCCTTGCTTTCAAGCAGGGCATGGAAGCGGTTGACCATGGTGAAGCTTTTGAACAAGGCTTCGCGATAGAGCTGGTCGAGGGCATCGCTGGTGGAAGCTGCCTGCTTGCGATACAGCTGTGCTACCTGCTTCAAGATATCGGCCAGCCGCTTGCACAGCTCCAGGTTGTGGCTGCACGGTTTGAACAGCAGCGACAAGGCTTCGTCCCGTTCCAGTTCCGAGGGCAGGGGATAGAAGCGGTTCTTCTCCGTCAGCTCCTTTTCCAGCGGAGCGGCTTCTCCAGAAAGCAGTTGCGTGTACGGATGCTTCAGCACGCTGATGACTTCGGCAAACTGGTAGCGTCCGCTGCGGGAATTGTAGCCCGCAATGTGCAGTTCCAGCAACGTCTTTACGAAGCTGTAGGCCGGTGTCTGCGAGAGCGGGAAACCCATGGTGATGTTGATGTGGCGCACGTTATCCGGCAGCGAGTGAAGCACAGGTTGCAGCATGGCCTCGTTGCAGAGTACCACGGCCGTTTCCTTTTCGTTTTCCGTCAGGTTTTCCCGAATCCATTGCGGCAGGTAGCGTGCCTGTCCGTTCTCTGTAGGTGATTCGATGAAGGTAATTTCTTTTGGATGGTTCAGGTGGTCGAACAGGGAAGGCGGCAATTCCGAGGGGAAATTCTTCAGGTTGCGGCGGATAAACTCGCCCGCCTCGTGCGGATGCTTGTTCAGGTAGAAGGTATCGTAGTCCCAGTAGAACAAGGCCTTTCCTGCTTCGTGCAATTTGCTGAACAGGGTTTGTTCCACCTTATTCAGTACGTTGAATCCCACGAACACATATTTGTCGTAGGGAAACTGCTGCACGTCCATGGTCTCCGTCACCTCGCGGTAGAGCATTCCTTCGTAGGCGATGCCCTGCTCGCGGAGCAATTCTTTATATTGCGTATAGATGTCGCCCAGCACGTCCCACAATGAGATGAAACGCTGTTTCAGTTCCGTTACCTGCTCGATGGAGAAGTTACGGAAGAACTGGCTCAACGCTTCCTTCTGTCCTTCCTCCAGAAAGTCATATTCGCCGGTCAGTTTGTTCAGGTCCTTCAGGTTGCTGAACAATGCCTTGGTGTCGGCCATGTTCTTGTCGGCATCGTCAAAGTCGCTGATGAGCATCTCGCCCCAGAAATAGAATTCGTCCAGACTTTCCTTGCTGCCCGTTATTGCACGGAACACCTTGTAGAGGTCGCACACTAATTTGATGGAATCGCCCGTCACCCATTGCGACGATTGGCGGAACAGCTCACTGATGCTCACATAGGCCGGCGACCATACCGGGCGGTCGGATTCCTGTGCCAAATATTCATTGAAAAAGAGGCTGGCACGCTTGTTCGGGAAAACCACAGCCACCTTCGTGAAGTCTCCGTTCATCTTCCGGTACAAATCGGCGGCCACCTGCTTTAAAAAAGTTTTCATATATTGCATTGTCGAAATATCGTTGTGAAAAAATAAATTCAGGCTGAAAGCGTCACTTCTTCCAGTTCATTAGCAAACACGTACCAAAGGAATCCCCGGATGTGGGGGTAACCCATCTGCGTGAGTAAGTCCATGTACTCCTGTACCTGTGCGCGGTAAGCCTCGTTCTTCTTTCCGAACTTGAAGTCCACCACGACCACCTGCCCGTCTTTCCGCATCACGCGGTCGGGGCGGCGTGTCTGCATCTGTCCCTGCTCGTCGGTGTAGACAATGGCACACTCGTTGTAAAGCTCCCACGTACCGCTGAACCAGTCCTTCACGGCCGGATGCTGCAAGGCCCAGTGCGCCAGTCCCTGAATCTGCTGTTTCTGTTCCTCCGATTCGAACACCCCTTCGAAGCTCAGCCGTTCCAGTGCCGAAGGAAGGTCGTCCGCCTTTTCGATGTGGGCAAACACCTGGTGCAGCAACTGCCCCTGACGGATGTATTGTCCGCGAGTGTCCTCCGTGTCATCACCCTGAATGAAGTCAGCCGAACGGTTCGACTGCTTGAATTCGATGTGTGTCTCGATGCTTTCCATCTTCACGGGCACTCCCTCGCGGGGCGACGAAAGCCGGTTGGATTTGCCCGCCTTCTTCTCATCGTGCGCCGTGCAGAGTTCCCCGTATTCGCCCACTGCATCGTCTTCCGGATTCTCCTGTGCCAGCGGCAGTTCCACTTCTTGCATGATCGGCAGACTGTTGTACAACAGTTCTGAAACCGTGCCCTTCTGTCCCGCTTTGGCGAAAATAATCAGGTTCTTGCAGGCGCGTGTAAACGCCACGTAAAGCAGATTCAGGTTGTCCACCCAGAGCTGTAATTTCTCTTCCAGGTAATCGTCGTGATACACCGATTCCGCCATGGCACCTGAATAGTTCACCGGTACGATGTCCAGGCGGTTGAACGGCGGAATGTCGGTTTCCTTTCCCGTGCCTGCCACGCTGCACCATATCAGATGGTTGTTCGTTTCGTTCTCCATCTTCCAGTCGCAGAACGGCAGCAGCACCGTGTGATACTCCAGTCCCTTCGACTTATGGATAGACAAGATGCGGATGCCGTCAATCTCGCCCGACGGGATGGTCTTCGCGTTCAGTTTCTCATCCCAGAAACGGATGAAAGCTGTTAGCTCCGACGAGTTGTTCTGCAGGTATTCCGTCACTGCATCATAGAAGGCACAGAGATATGCATCCTGCTTCTCGATAAGCTGCATGTCGAACAGCACGAACAACTTCTCTAACAGTTCGTATAGCGGCATGAAACGGAGTTCGTTTGCCTGCAACTGGAAGGCTGCCGGCAGGTAACGGGACGAGTCGTCGAGCAGCACTGTGTTGAGGCTGATGTCCTTGTGCAATACCCCTTGCTGATAAGCTACCGCCAGACGTGCCAGTGCGATGCGGTCGTCGGGCGAAGAAAGATACCGCAGTCCGTCGATGAGCATGCTCACTGCCAGCGATGCACTCAGCCGGAACGCCTCGTCGGATACGATGCGGTAGGGGGTATGTTCGTCGAAGTAAGCGGCAATGTCGGGGATACTCCGGTTCTTTCGCACCAGAATGGCCATCTCGTTGAGGCGGATACCCTCTGCGGTGAGGCGTTCCACTTCCTCGGCAAGCTGTTCCAAGGTTGCTTCCGTGTAAGGCCTCTCCTTGGAATCCTGCAGGAAGGTCACCTTTACGAAGCCCTTCTCCTCCTTCTTGGCACAACGCTGCCGCACGTCGCTGTACGCCTGTTCCAGTTGGGCACAAGGCATGCCCTGTTCCTCCTGATAGCGCCGGTTTAGTGTCTGGCAGGCCGCCGTGAAAAACTCGTTGTTGAAGCGGATGATGCGCGCCTCACTTCGCCAGTTCGTGTCGAGCGTACATTCCTTGATGCGGAAACTCCGGTCATTGCCCAGTCCCGCCAGAATTTTCCAGTCGCCGCTTCGCCAGCGGTAGATGCTCTGCTTGATGTCGCCCACGATGAGGCTGCCTTCCTTTTGTGCCAGACTTTCCTGCAACAGCAGATGAAAGTTCTCCCACTGCATGCGTGAGGTATCCTGAAACTCGTCAATCATCACTGTGTCGATGGTCGTACCGATTTTCTCGTAGACAAACGAGGCATCTCCCTCCCTGATTAAACTATGGAGCAAGGCATTGGTATCCGACAGCAGAAAACGGTTGTGCGCCTGGTTCTGCAAGCGTACCTCCTCGTCAATGTGTGCCAGCAAACGCAGGTTGTTCAGGTAACGCAGCGAAAGGTCGCACGAGTTGAGCAGCAAGTTGTTCTGCGGACGACGGTTTTCCGCTTCCGCTAATAAGGGTATCAGTTCCGAAGCCGCCAGCGAACGGATTTCATCACGATGGGCCGACGTTTTGGTTGTCCAGTTTTCCTCGCTCTCCAGGCACTTCTCCACGGTGGCATTGCGGATGTCATCGCTCAGTTTCCCGTTGGCCAGCTTGTTGAAATAACTGCCGATGCCCCGTGAGCCGTTCTTCAGGTCTGCCGGAGTCAGTCCGTGCATTTCGAGCAAGCCCGTAAACTGTTCGCTGAATCCCTTCATGAATTCCAGCACCTCTTCGCGGATACTTTTCAGCTCATCCCGGTAGGAAGGAATAAAGTTCGGGTCGGCCAGTTTCCGGCGCAGTCCTTCTCCCTTCTCGATGTAGCTCTCGTCAAAAATATTCTGTCCGAATCCCTTGATGTCTTTCGACACATCCCAGCGGCGGTCGTTCACGATACGTTCCTCGATGTACTCCAGCAGCCAGTAGAGCACCGGTGAGCGCCGGTCCAGCTTCTCAATCATGGCATCCACCGCATCGCTCAGCACTTCCGTATTGTTCAGTTCGATAGACAAGTTGGCCCCTAACTCCAGTTCACGCGCCAGGTTGCGCATCACCGACTGGAAAAACGAGTCGATGGTCTCGATGCGGAAACGGCTGTAGTCATGAATGATGTGCCGTAATGCTTCGCGTGCCGATTCCCGGATTTCCTCAACCGATTTGGTTGATGTCTTCTGAATCTCCTTCAGGTAGCCCTCCGAACCTTCGTCGGCCGTAGCGATGCCGTATAGCTGTTCCAGGATACGCTCCTTCATTTCCGCCGTCGCCTTGTTGGTGAATGTCACCGCCAGAATCCTGCGGTAGGCATACGGGTCTTCAATCAGTTGTCTTATATAATGTACCGCCAGTGTAAAGGTCTTGCCGGAGCCGGCAGAAGCCTTGTAGACTAAAAGCTGGGGATGCTGTTCCATGTGTGATGTCGTTTTTAGGGTTTTCGTTACACAAACTTACGGAATTTTCGCGGAAAAACCGCAGGAAACCGCCGATTAGTGAGGGGAGAACCGTGGCACGTGTATCCGGAAATCTTCCTGCGGTATGCTGAAAATGCCTGGAAGCTTTCTATGTTTTCCGGTGCAGAACTGTATGTTTCCCGTCCGGAAAACGTAGGGTTTCGCCCTGGAAAACCTATGGTTTGCGTGTGGAAAACATAAAAAGTTGTAGTATGTTTCTTGTTTTATGTGACGGCCTTTGGAAAAGATAGATAGAGAATATCTACTTTAGTAAAATGTGTTTGAAAATGTTGGTATATATTAACAAACGTGATTATCTTTGTACCAGATAACCAGGTGGGAGAGCCTGGTTGTCCAGCAGAATTTAGAAATAAGATACCAAAAAACTTTTTATTATGAAATTAAGGCTATACATCGGAGGGCTGATAGCTTTCTCCGTTTTATTTTCTTCGTGTGGGAAAGACTCGGAAGAGGGAGAATCGTTTGAACCTCACACATATAATGTTTCGGGGAAGGTAGAAAAAGGACCTTTTGTGAGTGGGTCAACCATTACCATTCAGCCCATGGATTCCAAGCTTCAGGTAAGAGGTGATTTCTATTCCTCTACCATTCAAGACGATATGGGAAATTTCTCTTTTGGTTCCAAATTGTTTGAAGCTCCTTATGCAGAACTTACAGCTAACGGATATTTCTTTAATGAAGTAGAAGGAGAGCTTTCTTCAGGTACCTTAAGCCTGCGTGCATTGGTTGATTTGTCAGATAAGACCACGGTCAATGTCAATGTGCTGACTCATCTGAAATACCAGCGTGTACAGAAGCTGGTGGAAGGAGGTATGAGTTTCAAAGAAGCCAATACGCAAGCACAAAAAGAATTGTTTACGGCTTTCGGACTCCAGAAATATGAAGATAAGGATGCCTCTTCACTTTCCATCATTGGAGGTACAGATGAATCAGCTGCCTTGATTGCTATATCATCTTTATTGATTGTAGATAGAAGTGAAGCTGCTTTGACGGAGTATTTGGCCAAGCTGTGTAAAGAATTTGGAGATAACGGTGCATTTACAGAGTCAACTCGGCAGCAGATGGAAGAAGACCGGAATGCATTGGCCGGGCAGTTGTCGGCTGTTCGCAACCATGTTATTGACCGCTATGAGGAAATAGGCCTGCCGATAGAAGTGAAGGAACTGGCTTACTTCTTTGACTGGGACAATGACGGAGTGGCCGGAAATGAAACCTTACAAGAAGGGCAGACGGTTACACTGGAAACCACGGAGCTTCAGGTACCGAACCAGGGTGGCAATTATACGATAAAGATTACCTCTCCTGTACCAGTTTATTTGGAACCACTAATTTCAGAGGATGATGAATCGTATCCACCTCTCATTTCGGATGATTATTTTTCTACGAATATTTATGAGGGTTTGGCGGATGCATCTGTTTCCCTTGAGAAGTCGCTGGAGAATAATGTGCTTACCATTAATGTGAGTCCTCTAAATTCTCGAACTTCTAAAGAAGCTTCTGTGAAAGTATACGACTGTATGGGGAATGAGGTCGGAGAGGTGAAGATTGTCCAGGAAGGAAACCCTGATATGCCTCTGCCTAAGTTGGGAGAGACTGGCAAGACGGTGGTGGCTGGATTTGCTTTAGAACTTGCAAAAGCTTTTTCGCAGTGGTCGTTGATGGAACAATATTACCATTATAACAAAGAGGCAAATTTAGTTTCTCAATATATAAGTCCGGATGCGACGATTATAAGTGACATCTGGAACTCTTTTTATCGTGCCAATAGGATGAACCTGATGTTTAAGGAAGCAGAAGCGAAGCAATTGGGAGTATATCAGAGTTACTTTGATGTATGGAATGCTTTGTATTATTATTATATGGTTGTGGCATGGGGGGATGTACCTTATGTAGACAGTACTGATTTTGGGGTAGCAGGTGGCTCCAGTATTTTCAAGACCTCCCAGTCTGAGATATTTTCCCGTTTGATTAAGGAGCTGCAAGAGGCAATGGATAATCTGGAGGAAAAGAAGAATGAATCATTAAGAGACGTTAATGACTTTTTCTTTGTTTCCAGAGATGTGGCTCGTATACTTCTGGCAGATATTTATATGTATCAGGGTAATTATCTGCAGGCTGAATCACTTCTTGCCAAAGTTATATCCGGTGGCTTTTATATGTTGGACTCTTCCAATTACAACCAGAAAGAAACGATCACGGATTTATATAACAATGGGAGTGGAACAGAAACCATACTGGCAGTTCGGAATGACGTGATGACACGTAGCAACATTTCGTTAGGAATTCCTTCTCTTGTTCCTCTTATGACGTATACGGCTGTACTGCTGTCATACGCAGAATGTCTTTGTAAAAACGGCAGCACGTCGGATGCAGAAAGCCAGTTGAACAAGATTGTCGCAGCAAAGGGAATCCCATTGTCAGGAACTACGGTTTTGGATAAAATTAAGAACGCCCGGTTGCAACTGTCGCTTTATTGTGACGTGAACTTTGCCTTTTTGAAAAGGACAGGATTCGCGAAAGAGGTGTACGGAGTAGAAGACTATAGGTTGTTGCTTCCTATTCCGCAAAGAGATGTAATTGCCGGTGGAATTTCGCAAAATACTGGATATTAGAATTTAGGCGGAAACTGGTAGGGTCGGGCGAGTAGCCGGAGTTGAATAAATGTACCTGATAATCGTATAAAACCCTGGAAAAATTTGTGTAATTCAAAATAAAAGCATACTTTTGCACCGCAATTAAGGATGGTTCCGTAGCTCAGCTGGATAGAGCAACGCCCTTCTAAGGCGTGGGTCCTGCGTTCGAATCGCAGCGGAATCACTGAAAGCTTTACAAATTACAAGGATGGTTCCGTAGCTCAGCTGGATAGAGCAACGCCCTTCTAAGGCGTGGGTCCTGCGTTCGAATCGCAGCGGAATCACGGAAAATAAGAGAAAATCAAGCGGTGAAAATATCGTTGGTTTTCTCTTTTTCTTTTATAAATGTTTGTAAGTTTATTAAAATTGCATATATTTGCACCCCGATAAAACTACCGACCTTGTTTTTACGGACACAAACTGAACGAGCTTAAGCTAAACTACAGAAAAAAATCACTTCGTAAGGCCGATTACAAACGAGCCTGTATTATATCATTTGAAAGGATAGAGAAAGCGTTCTTCTAAAATCGAAGAATAAAACTGACAAGAAGGCCGGATGCGGCCCGCAGACTGTTTTTACAGTTCAGGGAAGTACCTGTGCAGGAATGTTACACCCATTTTTTAACAAAAACCAAACTAGACTTTTTTTTAACCGGTACCTGAGGAGGGGAATTCCCTTCCTCAGGATACCACTAAACCGCGATAACTAAACTTAATTGTCCAACAAAATCTTAAATCATCTATGAAAATAGAAAGAGCTACTCAGCTGCTATTCCTTTTGCTGATAAGTCAGGGAGGAAATGCGGCCTATGCCAACCTTCCGCGAGGAGCCAGTGCGTCTCCCGTACAGGTGTCGGCGCAAGCAAACAAAATCACAGTGAGTGGAACAGTCGTTGACGTCAACGGAGAACCTCTGGTAGGGGTAAGCGTGCTGGAAAAGGGTACCGGAAACGGTACGATTACCGACATAGACGGAAACTTCACCATGTCAGTAGGCGAAGGGGCCACGCTTGAAATTTCTTACGTGGGATATCAGAACCTGACGGTTTCCGCCAAGGAAACACTGGGTGTTCTGGTCATGAAGGAAGATACCGAACAACTGGATGAAGTGGTGGTAACGGCATTGGGTATCAAGCGCTCACAGAAGGCTTTGAGCTACAATGTGCAGGAGGTGAAGAATGATGTGCTGACAAAGGTAAAGGATGCCAACTTCGTGAACAGCCTGAACGGAAAAGTAGCCGGTGTGAGCATTCAGCGCAGTGCTTCGGGTGTGGGTGGAGGTACCCGCGTCGTGATGCGTGGAAACAAGTCTATCAAGGGAGACAACAACGTGCTGTATGTAATTGATGGTGTGCCCATGGGCAATCAGGCCGATCGCACAGGCGACGGTACGGGCTTCGGCGCAGGACGCACGTCGAGTGAAGGTATTGCCAGCTTCAACCCTGAAGATATTGAAAGTCTGTCGGTGCTAACAGGTCCCTCGGCTGCTGCACTCTACGGAGCCAATGCGGCCAACGGTGTCATCCTGATTACCACGAAGAAAGGTGCTGCCGGAAAGGTGAATGTCAACGTGTCGTCATCGGCTGAATTCTCGAATCCTTTCGTGCTGCCGCGCTTCCAGAACACCTACGGAAACGTGAGTGGGGAGGCTGCCTCATGGGGAGAAAAACTGCCGGTACCTTCTTCGTATAATCCGGCCGACTTCTTCAATACCGGAACCACTTTCACCAATTCTTTTAATCTGTCTGTGGGAAATGACAAGAACCAGACGTATGTGTCCGGTTCGGCGGTCAATGCCAAGGGTATCGTGCCCAACAACAAATACCACCGCTACAATGCCATGGTGCGAAATACTACCAAGTTCTTCAACGATAAGTTGACCATGGACTTGTCGGCCAGCTACGTGCGTGAGTATTACAACAACATGCTGTCCTACGGTACGTATTTCAACCCTCTTCTGGGAGCTTATCTGTATCCGCGCGGAGAGAATTTTGAGAAGGAAAAGTATTTCGAACGCTATGATGCCGAGCTGGGCTACAATGTGCAGTCGTGGACACCGGGCGACTTCGGTATGGCTGTGCAGAACCCTTACTGGGTGGCTTACCGCAATTTGCGTCCTGAGGTGAAAGACCGCTACATGCTGTATGCATCGTTGAAATATGAAATTACCGATTACCTGAACGTGAGTGCACGAGGCCGTCTGGATAATACCTACACGGAGAAGGAAGACAAGCGTTATGCCTCTACGCACGGTACGTTTGCCAAGCCGCTGGGACGCTATGCTTATTCGAATGAGACTTTCCGCCAGAAATATGCAGACATTATGGCCAACCTTTCGAAATCTTTTGCCGGAGACTTTTATGCCAATGTCAACGTGGGTGCTTCTTTCGAGGAATACGACACGAAGGGAAGGGGATACGGCGGACAGTTGCTTCTGGTGCCGAATCTGTTTGCTTATGACAATGTAGACCCTTCTACCGGTGTGCCTTCACAGACGGGTGGTGACAACCGTAAGATGAATCTCGGTGTGTTCGGTTCTGCGGAAATCTCGTGGAAATCGGCCGTGTATCTCACACTGACCGGTCGTGCCGACAAGCCTTCTCAGCTGATCAACAGCAAGTCGCCATGGATATTCTATCCTTCTGTCGGACTTTCGGCCATCGTGACCGACCTATTGCCCGAAACCATGCGCCAGTCCATTTCGCCGGTGCTGGGCTTCCTGAAAGTACGTGCTTCCTATACGGAGGTGGGTTCGCCTATTCCTTACACCGGACTGACTCCCGGCACCATTACGCACTCCATTGAAGGAGGTGTAATCAAACCTTTCAAGTATTATCCGCTGCCGGAGCTGAAGCCGGAAAGAACCCGCTCTTATGAGGTAGGTATCGACTCCAAATGGCTGAACAATACCGTGTCGCTCGGTGTGACGCTGTATAAATCGAATACCTACGACCAGTTGCTCGAAGCCAAGCTGTCGGAAACGTCGGGTTATGACTATATGTTCGTGCAGGCCGGTAACGTGGAAAACCGGGGTATCGAACTGACGCTGGGATACGACCAGACCTTTGGCAATTTCTCATACAGTACCTCGCTGACAGCTACTGCCAACCGTAATAAAATCATCGCACTGGCTTCGAACGTGAAGAACCCCGTGACCGGAGAAGCACTCGACCTGAGCGACATCAAGGTGGGACGTTTCCGCCTGCGCGAAGGAGAAGAAGTGGGTACGATATATGCGGAAGAACGCCTGAAACGTGATCAGGACGGTTACATCGTGTACAACGAAGGTCAGACCATTACCACGGAATCTACGGAACCTTACAAGCTAGGCAGTGTCAATGCCAAGTGGAACCTGGGCTGGAGAAACGGCTTTACCTACAAAGGCTTTAACCTGAACTTCCTTGTGACTGCCCGTCTGGGAGGTATCGTGATATCCAAGACACAGGCCGTGCTCGACCAGTTCGGTGTGTCACAGGCTTCGGCCGATGCGCGTGATGCCGGAAAAGTCATGGTGGGCAATGTGGCAGTTCAGCCAAAGGACTACTATGAGTCGGTGGTGAACCTGGATGCGTACAATGTGTACTCTGCTACCAACGTCCGCCTGCAGGAAGCCAGTCTGGGATACACCTTCCCCAATTCCTGGTTCAAGGGTACTCCGTTCCATAGTGTGAACCTGTCCGTGTATGGCACCAACCTCTGGATGATTTACAACAAAGCTCCTTTTGATCCGGAACTGACGGCTTCTACCGGCACCTTCGGACAAGGATATGATTACTTTATGTTGCCCAGCCAGCGCACGTATGGAGTGAGCCTTAAATTTGGATTCTAACAAATCATGAAAAACAACGTATAATATGAAGATAAGAAACTATTTGATACCTGTATTTTCCGTATTGGCACTTGCATCTTGCAACTATGAGCAGATCAATACAAATATCTATGGTGTGACGGAAGAAGGAATGAAGACGGGCGGACTGCTGTATGGGGCTCCTTTCATGGACATGCAGAAGCTGGTTATTCCCATCGGTTCGCCCACTGAATCGACAGGACCGGGTAACGACCTGGCCAATACAGACATCATGTCGGCCGGTAACTACATCGGTTACTGGGGCATGAACAACAACTGGAATTTCAACACGGAGGCTACGTGGAACTTTACGGATGCCCGTATGAGCTATGCCTACCAGAATTTCTATTCGAAACTGTTCCGTGCATGGAATGACATCTACAAGCATACGAAGAATTCGGAAGACCCTGCCGACAAGGAAGTGCAGGCTGTAGCCAACATTGTCAAGGTGACTGCCTGGCTCCGTGCGACGGATGTGTTCGGCCCGATTGTATATACCAATGCCGGCAACGGAGACATTGCCCCGAAACTGGATTCTCAGGAGACCGTGTACAAGGCGATGCTGGCCGATTTGAAGGATGCTTCGCTGCTGCTGGTCAATACCGCATCGAAAGTGCTTCCGTCGTACGATGTAATTTATAACGGAAACGCTTCCAACTGGGTACGACTGGCTAACTCGCTCATGTTGCGCATAGCCGTCCGCGTGCATTTCAAGGACGAGGCACTGGCAAAGGAATACATCACGTTCGCCCTTGACCCTTCTCACGGAGGTGTCATTGAAACCGTGGCACAGGAGGCCAAAATACGGAGTACGGACAAGTTGCCGCTGATGAACTCCATGCTGCCGACTGTAGAGGACTACGGAGAATGTCGCCTGGGAGCTACCATCTGGGCCTACATGCAGGGGTATGACGATCCGCGTCTGGGTGCCTTGTTCACGTCCGATTCTTACGGCTATTTCATGCCTCTTCCTCCTACGAACAACAATGCCCTTAGCTCCGCAGCCAAGACGGGAGCCTCCAAGCCCAAGGTCGATGCGGCTTCTCCTTTGTTCTGGTTGCGTGCTTCGGAAGTGTCTTTCCTGAAGGCAGAAGCCGCACTTTACAAACTGGCAGGAGGTAATCCGAAAGCACTGTATGAAGAAGGTGTTACCAAGTCGTTCGAAGAAAACGGAGTAAGCGGAGTGGCTGCCTATCTGGAGGTTACAGACTTTCCTTATGACATCAGCCGGTCTATGTTGCCTTACAACCGTCAGTATTCCTGCAAGCTTTCTACCGGAAATGTGTCTCCCAAGTGGAACGATGCGGATTCGGACGAAGTGAAGTTGCAGAAAATCATTACCCAGAAATACCTGGCACTCTATCCCAATGCCGTGGAAGCCTGGACTGAATATCGCCGGACGGGCTATCCTTACCTGCTCAAACCGGCTTATGACAAAGCTTACGTGAGCATAGGAGGTGAAGAAGATGCCATTACGCCCGAAAGATTCCGCTTTGCTCCGGCAGAATATGGTACAAATCCCAACATGTCGGAAGTGCCTGCGCTGCTGGGTGGGGAAGACCAGGGAGCAACCAAGCTGTGGTGGGTGCGCAACAACCGTCCCAAACAGCCGAAATGAGAAATGAGTTTTATGGAAAAGTGTAACAAATGAAGCGATGAAAAAAATCATAAGATATGCAGGAGCCCTGCTGCTGGCGGCAGGCTTCGTGGCCTGTTCCGAATGGAACATGCCTGAAAGAGAAACGTTCGAAAACCAGGAGAACCTGGAAAAATACATTCCCTTGCTGGAGGCGGAAAGTGAAGCCGACCTGACTCCCTCCATGCGTGACTATTTTGCCAAACTGAGAGAATACCGTCAGGCGCCTCATGTGAAGGGATTCGGCTGGTTCGGCAACTGGACCGGACGAGGCAGCAATGCGCAGAACTACCTGAAGATGCTGCCCGACAGCGTGGACTTCGTATCCTTGTGGGGTACGCGTGGAAACCTTTCGGAAGAACAGAAAAAAGACTTGAAGTTCTTTCAGGAAATCAAGGGCGGAAAAGCGCTGTTGTGCTGGATTGTACAGGACCTGGGCGACCAGATGACTCCTCCGGGACAGGAACCGAAGAAATACTGGATTGAAGAAAAAGGAGGGGGCAATTTTGTGGAAGGCGTGAAGGCCTATGCAAATGCCATCTGCGATACCATTGAGAAGTACAACCTGGACGGTTTCGACATTGACTATGAGCCCGGCTATGGTCATTCAGGTTCGATGGCCAACGGTGAGATGATCAGCGAAACTTCGGGCAATACGGACATGTTCGTATTTATCAAAACCCTTTCAGACCGTTTGCGTCCGGCCGGCAGAATGCTGGTAATGGACGGTCAGCCTGAGAAACTTTCTACCGAGGCTTCCAAGTACATCGATCACTATATTTATCAGGCATATTGGGAACGTTCCACTGCGCAGGTCCTTAGGAAAATCAATCAGCCTCACCTTGAAAACTGGGAGCGGAAGACCGTTATCACCGTAGAGTTTGAGCAAGGCTGGCAGACAGGTGGAGTAGATGAGTACACCAGCGTACGTCCGGAAATCAATGCTTATCCGGAAGGACGTCAGATTTTTGATTATGCCACGCTGGACCTTCCCGACGGCAGACGCATCGGTGGCATCGGTACGTATCACATGGAATACGACTATGGAAATACACCTCCTTACAAATGGCTCAGAGAAGCCTTGCGCTTGGGAAATGTAGTTTATCCGGGTAAGTTAGATTAAAATTTGAATTATGAAAAAGAATTTATATTTCAGCATATTCGCAGGAGCCTTGCTGATTTGTTCCTGCCAGAATGAATTATACAAGGATGCAACCAGTGAATACCGGTCGGCACAGGGGGCTTACATCAAGACTGGCGAATCTTCTCAGGTATTCGTGGAAGAAGGAAAGGAAGTCGACGTAAAGTCTATCACCGTATCACTGGTACGGCAGGAAAATGATACTAAGACGGTGACGGTAGAGGCCGGCAACAAGGAGCAGCTGGAAGCATACAACAAGAAGCATGGAACGGATTACCTGATGCTTCCGCCCGAAATGTATGAGGTGGGCAAGGAAGTGGTGTTCAACTCCAAGCAGACATTGCAATATTTGCCGGTAAAGTTTAAGGATGTGAAATTCTCCTTGCAGGGAAGCTACGCCTTGCCGGTAAAACTGAGGGGCGGTACGGTACCCGTGATTGACAGTGAATCTGAATCACTGATTGTACTGGAGCAGCGCATCAATACGAAGTGTCTTCGCATTGACGGATACGGCAGTGAAGATGCCAAGATGTTCCCGGACGATTTCAAGGTGGACCAGTGGACGATGGAGGTTATGGTGAACCGTAGTGCATACCAGAGCAACAACCGCTCGATCTGTGGTACCAAACTCGTATCTGGAGCCGGTGCACTCGATGAAATCTATCCTCGCTTCGGCGACGTGACCATCCGTCCCGACCAGCTTCAGTTTAAGACTGGAGGTTCTCAGATTGACGTACCGGCGGATGTCTTTGCGGCACAGGCCGACACCTGGTACATGCTAGCTTTCGTGTACGACGGTAAGAAAAACTATGTATATGTGAATGGGGAATTGGTGGCCGACCGTGAAATCCGTACAGGGCCTTACGGTCTGGTAGGTTTTTGGATTGGCGGTGCGAACGAGCTGGTTCGTGAAATCCGTTTCTGGAAGACGGCCCGCACACCTCAGCAGTTGAAGCAGTTCATGTGGAAAACTGTAGACGGAAGTGATGAGAATCTGGTGCTGTATTATCCACTAAACGGAAAGAAGCGCAACCTTGACACGGGAGAAATCACCGAGGATGAAACCATGCTTTGGGATTTCAGTAACAATGCCAAACATCTGCCTCTTCCTTCAGGGGCTAAGTTTGCTGATAATGACGGAAAAGGCTTTATGTTCCCTTTGGTTGATTAATTATAGGTTTTATTAATGAAGAAAGGCTGTCTCAAACACTCTGGTGTGGAGGCAGCTTTTTATGTGTTATTATAGGGACAAATGATATTTAAATATAGAAAAACTTTTAGTATCTTTAAACAACGGGAAACAACTATCACTCCAAGAGCTCCCGTCTTCTTGTGTTGTGATTTGCTTTCATTTTAGTATCTTTGAACCACTGGAAACAACTTCATTTATAAAACTATTATCATTTTTCTGTTGTGATTTGCTTTCATTTTAGTATCTTTGAACCACTGGAAACAACTTTGTTTAAAAAAAACTATTACTTTACAGTGTTGTGATTTGCTTTCATTTTAGTATCTTTGAACCACTGGAAACAACTACGATATTAAAATTTCACTTTCGCCATTAGTTGTGATTTGCTTTCATTTTAGTATCTTTGAACCACTGGAAACAACAACAACTATGATATAAAAAATTTCTTTTAGTTGTGATTTGCTTTCATTTTAGTATCTTTGAACCACTGGAAACAACAAAAATTATAAAATATTATTGCGTAATAATGTTGTGATTTGCTTTCATTTTAGTATCTTTGAACCACTGGAAACAACTTACGCTTCAATCATTATAACAATAATACGTTGTGATTTGCTTTCATTTTAGTATCTTTGAACCACTGGAAACAACATAACAATCTTCTCTAATCTACATCACTTCGTTGTGATTTGCTTTCATTTTAGTATCTTTGAACCACTGGAAACAACCTAATATACTTAAAGATTTATTCACTTTTAGTTGTGATTTGCTTTCATTTTAGTATCTTTGAACCACTGGAAACAACACATTACAATAGACAGATTTTCAAACTCCTGTTGTGATTTGCTTTCATTTTAGTATCTTTGAACCACTGGAAACAACTAACAACACTAACCGAGCTCACATACTATTGTTGTGATTTGCTTTCATTTTAGTATCTTTGAACCACTGGAAACAACCTTATTAAGTTACGTTATTATTAGTCATATTGTTGTGATTTGCTTTCATTTTAGTATCTTTGAACCACTGGAAACAACTTCGGCTAAACAATGCAACTACATTATATAGTTGTGATTTGCTTTCATTTTAGTATCTTTGAACCACTGGAAACAACCGAAAACATAAAGCCGCTTATGGACCTTTAGTTGTGATTTGCTTTCATTTTAGTATCTTTGAACCACTGGAAACAACCTACATTTCTTGTCCATATTATACTAATTAGTTGTGATTTGCTTTCATTTTAGTATCTTTGAACCACTGGAAACAACCCCATTGCTAATCTATATTAATTCTTTACAGTTGTGATTTGCTTTCATTTTAGTATCTTTGAACCACTGGAAACAACCTTCATAACGTGGATAAGATAATGCACCGAGTTGTGATTTGCTTTCATTTTAGTATCTTTGAACCACTGGAAACAACCAATACATCAGCATTCTTTCTTGTCATTTCGTTGTGATTTGCTTTCATTTTAGTATCTTTGAACCACTGGAAACAACTCACGACTCTACGTCACACAATTCAACATAGTTGTGATTTGCTTTCATTTTAGTATCTTTGAACCACTGGAAACAACCTCGTTGATTGTTTTATATTGTTTATCAGTAGGTTATAAGAAAATTTAGAAAAAGAAAAAGTTGTTTCTTGAAATAATAAATCCCATATTAACCATGGGATTTATTATTTTAAAAGAGTTCTAATTGTTGTCCTGGTGTTTTTACCCCACTTGCTTTCTTGCCATAAAATAGCTCAATTTCTCCAAACTGTTTGTCTGTGATACATATAATTCCAACTTGACCATATTCAGGTAGAAAGGATTTTACTCTTTTTATATGCACAGCTGCATTTTCACTGCTTGCACAATGGCGTACATAGATGGAGAATTGAAACATTGTGAATCCATCTTTTTGTAGATTTTTGCGAAAGTCAGTATAAGCTTTTTTGTCTTTCTTTGTTTCTGTTGGTAAGTCAAAAAGAACTAAAATCCACATAACTCTATATTCGCTGAAACGTTCCATTAAAATTCAGGATAAATGATTTTTCGTGATTCTCCAGAAAAGCATTTATATAGTGATGCCGTTGTTTGGCTTGCTGCTATCATAAGAGGACTTCTTTTCCCACTGATTCTGACATCTATTGTGGGGATGGATAATAAACTGGCTTTTACTTCTTTTGTAAGTTCCATTTTGTTTTCAGAGTATAGTTGATAGACTAGCTGGTCTATGAAGGGGCGATATGGTTCCATAATATCGTCTGCTAAGCAATAGGCATTGTATCGGTTATGATGGTGAATGCCTAATGTGGGTAATAATCCGCTTGTTACAAGAGAACGTGCGATAACTGCACGGAGAATGGCATAACCATAATTTAAAAGATTATTAGGGGGTATGCCATCTCGGTCTCTTGTAAAATTTTCAATGTCATGAAAAAGTGTTTTCCAGTAGAAAGCTGCAGCACGTGCTTCCAGATTGTCGGGGTCTCCACTTCGTACATCGTTAGCCCATATACGCATGCATTTTATATCTTCGTTTATACATATGGATAAGGAAGATGCTTGATTGTTGATTTTTGCTTGAATGGTTTGTTGCCATAGTTGTTTCTTTAAAGGCAAAGAAGCATCCAGTTGTTTCCGAAAACGCTCATTTTGGGTAGTGTTTCCATAGAGAGGGAGCATTAATCCTACAGGCATACTTTTACTGTCACAAGTAATAAGTGCACAATTATTTTCAAGCAATGCTTCAATAGCTCCGGACGTAATGGTGATTTGTTTATTATCCAAAATAACAACACCTATATCTTCAATAGGTTTGGTTATTTCAGATTGACGTTTCATCGCTTCCGGAAGTGAAGAACATTTCTCTACTTCCGGAAGTTTTATGACAAGTTGGGCATTACGTAATGATAGGTATGCTGGGTTACCAAAATATAATGTTTTCTTTATCATAGGCTGATTGACGTTATAATGTTTCCTAATCTATCTGTTTTGATAGGGATGCATGTTTCTTTTATCATTTCTCCTGTGATAGCTCTTTCCATTTTATTCAGTGGAGAAAATTCATATTTATCAATAATTGTATTGGCTACATTGGATTTGATAAAGAAACATTGATTTCCTGTACAACTTACCATTTTATAAATTCTATCTTTTTGTATTGGTTGATTAATATGTCCATTTTCTATTTCTTCTTTTATTGGTACATATACTAAATCATTGGGTGATAATATAAATTTAGGCAGATTTCCTTTTTCGTTTTCGGGTGCAGGGGGTAATCCTTTCTTCAATCTTTCAATAACTACATTTAATGGAATAGACGCAAAGTTGCGTTTATGAGCAGTTTCATATATTGCAAAGAACAAGTTAGTACCTTTTGCTGCCTCTACAAACTTAGTGGATTTATTTCCTGTTTGTCCAACAGCGAATTTATCGGCTTGTTCGTATGTTCTGACTTTATAAATTGGCTGATGAAATTTTCCATTATTTAGGGATGTAATATTTTTATTCATTTGTTCAATACCTTCAGGTGAGAAGGCTTGTTCCGGATTATTGCCATTCTGCTCCAAATGGCGCAGTAAAATTTGTTGGATTCCTGTATCTGCAACTTTTTCTTCTATCTTCTTTTTATTGAAAGTTGTATTTATTGATTCACGGCAAGCAAAGAATCTGTTGGCAGTTTCTTTGGTGAAATAGTATACTGGTATCTTCTTTAGATTTATTTCTTGCCAAATATCTTTATTGTCTTCAAAGTATTTTTTGATTTGTTTTTCATTGAGTCCTTGCGTTAAAAGCTCTTTTATTTTTTTCTTTAAGTCTTTTTCAATAATTCTTTGAGGATTCTCAAGAACGGCTTTCAATGTAGCAGTGGTTGTTCTGCGCAGGTTGATTTCTCCATATACGGTTTCTTTATGCATGGGCTTACGGATAGCCCAGCTATCACCTTGTTTTTGTGAGCAACTTACTTTTTTCCCGTTTTCATAGTGGATATAATGGTTAGTTGTTTTATTGATAATACGCAGATTTTGTTTGAAGCTTACAATGATGTTGCCTAAAATGGAATACACATCTTGGGTAAATGTATCCCAAGGTTTGTCAATGAGCCATTGATAGTTTCCCAAATTGTCGGTTTTTGTTTTCTTGCATAATATTTGTCGCAGGTCTTGACGTGAAATCTTTGCATTCTTGCTGGCTGATTCATTATTTAAATAATTGACTATATTCCGATTGGCGCAGGCTATGACAATGGCATCCATGGCATGATGGCGGTGGTCAATACGTTTTTTGTTGAATCCTTTTTGTAAATCTAATGGCATAGCAGGAATTGTCTTGTTGCATGCATTGGTTGTCGTAAAGCGATTGCTTTCCGTAATTTCGTTCAAGCGTATGAAACGAGGTAAAATGAGTTTATTCCATACGTCGTTGATCCCCCAGTCTTTTTTTAGTCGGTCTGTGATACTTCCAGTACAAACAATAACATTCTTAGATGTAGCTTCTTCTTCTCCTTCATCACGTACAATATTAGATAATAATGATTTTATTAGCTTACTAATATAACGGCTGTCGTTTAATTGACGTTCAATAAACTGATCTGGAATATCTTCCATCAATAGCTTTTGCATTTTAGTGCGGTTGTAGGAATAATGTTCTTTCACAAATAGCTCATAAGCTTCAACCGTCTGTATTTTAACGTTTTGTCCGAATCCTAGTTCTACTATTCTTTCTTGATTGTTTTTGATGAATTCATAGCCTAACATATTGCCTTTTAGCTTATTAACTTCTGCTTCACAAATAACTTTATTTGTGAATGAATCATCAAAATAACGAGATTGAGGAATTACATGTTCAATTTCGTATGCAGGGGTGAAAAGTTTTCCTAAAGGAATCATAGCTCCAGTATAAGGAGAACGATATTTTTGTTCCAGCCAGCATTTATAACGTAAGACATCGGATGTAGACGGGCGTTTTTTGGTATCAACTTCATTGAATTTCTTTAAAATAACAGCAATATCTTCTGGTATATCTTTAGTTTCGTTTAGAGCTTCTTCTTCATATATACGCAATAAATCTTGCTGGCTTGGAGAGTGCGGGCGTACGTTCTCAATTCCCAATTCTGGATTGGCAAATTCAGCAAGAAGTGCCTTGATACGCAGATTGGTGTTTTCGTTTTCTTGTATTTGTTGGGTGAGTTTTCTGCGTTTCTCGGCAGGATTCTTCATTTCACGTCCTAATTCGACATGAATTTCATCAATATGCCCTGTCTGTTTCCAAATATCTCGTACAGTGCGTAAGGTTTCCATGATGATTTGTTCCACAATAGGATTGTGTAAAGAATGTTGCTTGAATGCGTTTAGAAAAGCATCAATATCTGAAGGTTGTTGCCATTTAGTAACGTCCTTTATCTCTGAATGGCGGTTATATACGATATAGCATGCCAGCCAGGTTGGAAGTCCCTGAAATGAGTATAAATTGTCCAAATGGATTGTTTTTTCTCTGGTTCGGTTCTTTATGTTTTCTTCAAACTCTCCAGTTAATATTTTTTCTATACGGTCAAGAGTTGTACTGTCGAAATTTTCTGCTTTCCAATATCTTCCTATACGCATAAGTGGCAATAGTTTTTTGATAGCTTTGGCAGAATAGGAACCGTAATCTTTCTCGAAAGGAGGAATTTGCTGAAAAGTATCTGCAAATTTATCGCTTAAATAGTTTTTATCAGCGAAATGCTGTAAAGCTTTTCTGAGTTCATTCTTGTCAGAAATAGAGTATAGAATATGCCATAGTTTCTCTTCTATTTCTGATGTTAAGGCTGATTGCTCTATTCCTGCTTTTTCCCAATATGAAAGTATCTTGTAGTGAGTCTCATTACAAGGATATGTCTTGTCTTCTACATAATTCCAGCGATAATTTGCTGTATTCTTTTTTAATCCAAATGCTGGGTTTTTAAGAAATGTGTCTTGTCTGATTTCTTTTTTCTGATTGAGCCAGTCGAACAAGTTTGCGTAGGCATCTTCGGTTTTCAGAAATTGACTTGTTACATCTATGTCAGTAGTGAATTTTCCGTTTATGGTTCCTTCCTTTTGATAAATTCGCAAGTTTGATATAAATTGCCATAGACGAAACTCTTGAAAAAGAGGATGTGATTTGGCTATACACTTTAACGGAGAAGTGCATATTTCTCCTGTTTCTTTATTGATGTATGTGTATTCTTCGTAAGGACAATTACTAATAAGCGATTTTTTGCTTTTAAGTGGACGTTGATAGAATAAAATATCCTCAATAAGCAATTGGGCAATGCTATATTTTGCAATAGCATTACGATGGGCTTCGTTATTAGGATACAGTTCTTCAATGCAGGCTTCTAATAAATTGGAGTCTCGCAATTCTGGGTGAAATTCTTCTTGTTTCTTTAATATCTGATTTAATTCGTCTTTATAATACTTGCGTTCAATGGTGCGAATCAATTTTCCCCGAATCTTTTGGCTAGGAGTTTGTAATAGTGTATCATAGATGTATGCGCCTACTGTTTTATGAGATGTGTCAAGATCTTTTTGAGTTTTTGTTTTAATAAGCTCCCACTGTTCTTCCCATTCTTGTTCGGTAGGAATTTTGAAACGACGGCTTAACTCTCCATTTTCATCATATTTGTCATTTCCGTTTTTATCAAGGTCTATGATTGCAATAATATCTTTTTTCTGACTTTTCCAGTCGGGCATGTTTTTACTGAAAAACTTTCCTTTCTCTCCGTTTTCAAGTGTTATTGTGAATATTTTTAATCCTTTATAAACTTGCCCTGTGTCAGTAATATCTGTTACAATCTGGCTGTCAAAATATTGCCGTGTTTTAGAAGATGCTTTTTCTGTTTCCTCTTCGCGCAGCTGATAGTATCCTCTTTTCTGATTGAAATTTAATAAAACCCAAGCTAATTCTTCTTTTTCAATTTTCTGTATCAATGCCTTTTTGCGCAAATAAAACAAAGTCCAGTCGTATGGAACTTTTTTTATTTGGCTGTTGTTTTGTAAAAAGTCATTGAGCATCTCCTGAAATGAACTTTGAAAGATAAAGTAAGGAAGTCCATGCGTATTTGTTGTCCAAGCGAGTTTTGGCTCAGAATTGGCAATAAATTTTCCATACCTGTCTAATTGGTTGGCATAATGCTTGGGAAGAAATCCTAATAATTGTAGGATGCGATGCAGTCTTTCTCTTCTGAGTTTTTTGCGTTCATATAATCGGCGTACTCCACGAAATTGAGTACGGTTGGCTGTTTGTGAAACTGTATTTCCTTTATTGAAGTCTCCTAATTGGGCGGCATCCATAGGAATTATTCTGCTTCCTGCAGCCTCTATACCTTTTAGTTGTTCTTTTTGGGTTGTTTCGTCAAAGCTTGAACTGATAACTGCCCATCCTATACTGTTTGTGCCTAAGTCTAAACCTAAAATGTGTTTCATAGTTGTATTTTTTCAATTTTCTCAAAACTACTAATTTTTTATGAAAAAAACTTGTCTTTTGTATTGTTCCTTTTTACTTTTGTAAAACTAAAATGAAGCAAATCACAATAAGGATTATTCCGTTGTGAAAACATTTAGGCGCTTGCCCATCGTCCTTTATCGGTGGGCTTTTTTATTGTTTTGTATTTTCTATAAATAAAAATCCCCTCCAGAACTCATTCATTACAAATAGTTCCGGAGGGGATTAATTTTATCTATATTTTTAAGCGGTACGGATTATTTGTATTCGTCCCAGCTCTTGATAGCGATGTCGTCAATGCTCATAGAGCAGAAGGCATTGATGAATGCACTTGCCAGACGGGCATTGGTTACCAGAGGAATGTTCAGGTCGACTGCGGCACGACGAATCTTGTATCCGTTTTCCAGCTCGGTAGGAGTGAGGTCACGCGGAATGTTTACCACCATGTCGATTTCTTTCTTGTGCAGCATTTCCAGTGCCTGAGGCTGACCTTCTTCGCTTGGCCAGTATACGCGGGTGTTTTCCACTCCGTTTTCTGCCAGGAACTTAGAAGAACCGCCGGTAGCGAAGATGTTGTAACCTTTGGCCTTGAGGGCGCGCGCTGCCTGAAGCAAATCTACTTTCTGTTTCAGTGTACCGGTAGACATCAGGACGTTCTTTTCCGGAATGCGGTAGCCTACAGACAGCATGGCTTTCAGTACGGCACATGAAGTGTCGTCGCCGATACAGCCAACTTCACCTGTAGAAGCCATGTCTACACCCAGTACAGGGTCGGCCTTCTGCAAACGGTTGAACGAGAACTGGCTGGCCTTGATACCTACGTAGTCGAGGTCGAAGAGGTTCTTTTCAGGCTTTTCTACCGGCAAGCCTAACATGACTTTGGTTGCCAGCTCGATGAAGTTAATCTTCAGCACCTTGCTGACGAACGGGAATGAACGGCTGGCACGCAGGTTACATTCAATTACCTTGATGTCGTTTTCACGAGCCAGGAACTGGATGTTGAACGGACCAGAGATGTTCAACTCTTTCGCAATCTGACGAGAGATACGCTTGATGCGGCGTACGGTTTCTACGTACAGTTTCTGCGGCGGGAACTGGATGGTAGCGTCGCCTGAGTGTACACCGGCAAACTCGATGTGCTCAGAGATGGCGTAAGCTACGATTTCACCGTTCTGTGCCACGGCATCCATTTCTACTTCCTTAGCGTGTTCGATGAACTGGCTTACTACTACCGGATGCTTCTTCGACACGTTAGCGGCCAGCTGCAGGAAGCGTTCCAGCTCTTCCTGATTAGAACATACGTTCATGGCTGCACCAGAAAGCACGTATGACGGGCGAACCAATACAGGAAAGCCTACTTTTTCGATAAATGCGTTGATATCTTCCATAGAAGTCAGTGCGCTCCATTCAGGCTGGTCTACGCCGATACGGTCGAGCATAGCCGAGAACTTGTCGCGGTCTTCAGCGTTGTCGATGCTCTTGGCAGAAGTTCCCAGGATGTTTACCTTCTGTGCGTCCAGGCGCAATGCTAGGTTGTTCGGAATCTGTCCGCCAGTAGATACGATGACTCCGTGCGGGTTTTCCAGGTCGAGGATATCCATCACACGTTCGAAAGTCAGTTCGTCGAAGTACAGACGGTCGCACATATCGTAGTCGGTCGATACGGTTTCAGGGTTGTAGTTGATCATTACTGAGCGGTAGCCTTCCTTACGGATGGTGTTCAGTGCCTGTACGCCGCACCAGTCGAACTCTACGGATGAACCGATACGGTAAGCACCTGAACCCAGTACAACGATACTCTTGTGGTCGCCCAGGTAGTGTACATCGTTGGCCACGCCGCTGTAAGTCAGGTATAGGTAGTTGGTCTGTGCCGGATATTCGGCTGCCAGCGTGTCAATCTGTTTTACTACCGGCACGATGCCTACACTCTTACGGTGGTTACGGATTTCCAGGATACCGTCTTCCATATCGCCTTCGTAGCCGATGGCACGTGCCACCTGGAAGTCGGAGAATCCCTGACGTTTTGCCTTGTAGAGCAGCTCGTTCGGAAGCTGTGAAAGCTGTGTATGGTTGTTGCCCCACTCGTGGAGTTCCTTAGAAGTCTGCATGATGTTCATCAGCTTGTCGAGGAACCACTTGTCAATCTTGGTGAGGTCGTGAATTTGGTCTACTGTGTAGCCTGCACGCATAGCCTTTGAGATGACGAAGATACGCTTGTCGGTCGGTTCGCGCAGTGCTTTGTCGATGTCTTCGATAACCAGCTCCTTGTTTTCCACGAAACCGTGCATGCCCTGACCAATCATACGAAGGCCTTTCTGGATGGCTTCTTCGAAGGTACGTCCGATGGCCATGACTTCACCTACCGACTTCATGCTGGAGCCCAGTTCGCGGTCTACGCCGTGGAACTTACCCAAGTCCCAGCGAGGAATTTTACATACGCAGTAGTCCAGTGCCGGCTCGAAGAAGGCAGAAGTTGTTTTTGTTACCGAGTTCTTCAGGTCGAACAGTCCGTAACCCAATCCCAACTTAGCTGCAACGAAAGCCAGAGGATAACCTGTAGCCTTAGATGCCAGTGCAGAAGAACGGCTCAGACGGGCATTTACCTCGATTACGCGGTAGTCTTCTGATTCAGGGTCGAACGCGTACTGTACGTTACATTCACCCACGATACCGATGTGACGGATGATACGGATGGCCAGTTCGCGCAGTTTGTGGTATTCGCTGTTGGTCAGCGTCTGTGACGGAGCGATAACGATAGACTCACCGGTGTGGATACCCAGCGGGTCGAAGTTTTCCATGTTGCAGACCGTGATACAGTTGTCGAAACGGTCGCGCACTACTTCGTATTCCACTTCCTTCCAGCCTTTCAGACTCTTTTCTACCAGCACCTGCGGAGAGAAAGAGAACGCTTTTTCGGCCAGCACGTTCAGTTCTTCTTCGTTGTCGCAGAAACCTGAACCCAGACCTCCTAATGCGTAAGCTGCACGGATGATGACCGGATAACCCAGTTCCTTCGCTGCGCGGCGGGCATCTTCAATGTTTTCTACTGCCTCACTCTTGATGGTCTTCACGTTGATTTCGTCCAGTTTCTGTACGAAGAGCTCACGGTCTTCTGTATCCATGATGGCCTGTACCGGAGTACCCAGTACGCGGGTGTTGTATTTCTCGAACACACCGGCTTTGTAGAGAGCCACACCGCAGTTCAAGGCAGTCTGTCCACCGAATGACAGCAGCACGCCGTCGGGACGTTCCTTGTCGATGACCTTTTCTACGAAATATGGAGTAACGGGCAGGAAGTAGATTTTGTCTGCCACACCTTCCGAAGTCTGCACGGTGGCGATGTTCGGGTTAATCAGGATGGTTTCGATACCTTCTTCCTTCAGCGCTTTCAGAGCCTGCGAACCCGAGTAGTCGAATTCACCAGCTTCACCGATTTTCAGGGCTCCTGAACCTAACAGCAATACTTTCTTTATGTTTTCTTTCATTGTCTTCTTTGTTTTTTAGTAGATTACAGCAACTTTACAAACTCATCGAACAGGAATTCCGTGTCGGTAGGACCGCTGGAAGCTTCCGGATGGAACTGAGCCGAGAACCAGGGGTTCTTTTTGTGACGGATACCTTCGTTCGAACCGTCGTTCATGTTGATGAAGAGCGGTTCCCAGTCGGCTCCCAGTGTATTGTTGTCTACGGCATAACCGTGGTTCTGTGAGGTGATGAAGCACTTATCTGTGCCCACCATGCGTACCGGCTGGTTATGGCTGCGGTGACCGTATTTCAGCTTATAGATTTTGGCACCTCCTGCCTTTGAAAGCAGCTGGTTACCCATACAGATACCGAAGATAGGAAGTTTTTCGTTCTGCATGGCCTTGCGGATGTTCTGTACGGCTGCATCACAAGTGTCGGGGTCGCCCGGACCGTTGGAGATGAACAGACCGTCGAACTGCAGAGAGTTGAAGTCGTAGTTCCAGGGCACGCGGATGATTTCCACGTCGCGCTTGAGCAGGCAACGGATAATGTTTGATTTCACGCCACAGTCTACCAGCACAACTTTTTTCTTGCCTTCGCCTTCGTTGTAGCGAATCACTTCCTTGCAAGAAACCTTGTCTACGTAGTTCACACCTGCATAGGTAGCTTCGGGAATGTTATTTGGTTCATCGTCGAACACGATTTTTCCCATCATCACTCCATGTTCGCGCAATACCTTTGTCAGTTCGCGTGTGTCGATGCCCGTGATGCCCGGAATCTGTTCGCGTTTCAACCAGTCGCCCAGACTTTCCACTGCATTCCAGTGAGAGTATTTTTCACTGTAATCGCTTACGATAATCGCTTCGGCATGGATTTTCTCGCTTTCCATGAAAGTGGGCAGTCCGTTTGCTTCGAATGTGAAGGGAGGCACACCATAGTTACCTACCAGCGGGTAAGTCAGTGTCATCAACTGACCGGCATACGAAGGGTCGGTCAAGCTTTCGGGGTATCCGGTCATTGCCGTATTGAAAACTACTTCACCGGCTACCGGTTTCTCATAGCCGAACGACTTGCCATGAAAGCGGCTCCCGTCGTCGAGGATCAATGTTACATTTCTCATTACCTTGTTACTAATAATCTTTATATCTTGTATTTTTTTTCTATTCTACTCTCGTATATACGAAAAAACGCCCGGACTTGCCGAAAAGCAGTTCCGGGTGTTTGAAAAAATAGGAAATCTTAAATATTCAGGAAATAAGTGACATAAAAGAAAAAAGAAATAGCTTCCGGCATTTGTCCATTTCGCCGGAACTCCGAATGTGCGCTTATTCTTTTTACTATGTGCTGAACAGTAATACATCAAACTCTTTTGTCACGTCATAATTCGGAGTGCAAAGATAATGTTTTCTGCTCAAATGAAAGGATGTTTGCCAAAAGTTTTTACAAAAATATTTCATTTTCCTCTTTTTACTTCTTTTCTCCGCTGTGGCGGGCGGCTCTTTCGCGCATGATGCTGTCCGACCACTCCTGCAGGAGCTTGTATTCTTCTTCGGTGAGCCGCATGAACGAGCCGTGCTGCGGATGTTTCACGCCCTCCATGGTGACGGGGGAGTGGAAGTTGGAGAGTTTCTCGTCGGCCTGACAGATGCGGTATCTTTTGGGTTTGGAGGAGTATTCGATGTAGGCCACGCGCCAGGTAGAGTCGCCCACCAACTGGAAGGCAGAGCAGCCCTCACACTTTTTGTTGCCTTCAAACTTCACATAATCGTTTTCATCTTTTATTTTATAAAGACCGGTCAGTTTTGTAGCTGTAGCGGCAAAGATGCCGGGTGTACCTCCTTCTTTCTTGATGAGCATGTGATAGAGTCCGTCGGCCGGCACATAGTTAATGTCGGCATCGATGGTAGCATATCCCCAGTCCACCAGCAGGCGGGGTTTAGTGAGACGTGTAAAGGTGGCGTCGGCATAGGAATAGAACACGCGGTCGTACTGGTCTTCTGCCGGATTAAGCAGTGAATAGTATATCATGTATCCGCCCTTCGTGCCATCAGTCCATACGTACGAAGGGTCCCAGAAAATTTGCGGTGCCCATACGCGTTTGATGGTGCTGTAGTCCTTATAGACGTCGGGCGACTGAGGGTCACAGAAAATGTCCGGTCCCCGGCGGAAGTCGAAGGTGGTAGAAGTCCAGTGAATCAGGTCGTCACTTTTCAGCAGGTTGATGCCGTAGTTGAACCACGAGCGGCTCTTGGCGTTGCTCATGTCGGTAGTCACCATCAGATAGCCTTTTCCGTCGGACGTGCGGCAGATAAAGGCATCGCGTGCTCCTCCCTCTATTTTTGACATTTCTTCTACATTGTATACGGGGTCGCCATCAATCAGGTCGTGAAAGTGTACGCCATCACGGCTCAGGGCGTAGGCCGTCCATTCTCCTCGTCCGCTCATGTGGCAGTACAAGTATCCGTAGTCTCCCTTTTGCAAGTTTTGTGCTCCGGCTCCCAGCGAAGCCAGTGCCAGCAGTGAAATTATCAGTTTCTTTTTCATGGTAGTGTAATGTTTCATTTTGCGGGTAAAAGTAGAAAATCGGCAGAAGGCAGACAAGGGACTATTGTACAAATTACACGTAATAATGTGTCAAATGCTCCTGCGATGTAACGGAAACGGGTTGTACGGGCTGGAAAAATGTAGTTTCTCGGAAAAAAATCTCTTTTTTATTTGGCTGTTTTCAAGAAAACAGTAATTTTGCAACCGTTTTCAACGAAACACGTTGCCGAAATAACTCAGTTGGTAGAGTAACTCATTCGTAATGAGTAAGTCGCGGGTTCGAGTCCCGCTTTCGGCTCCGACTTAAAACCGCTTATTACATTGTGAATTAGGCGGTTTTTCTATTTTCTACAGCTTATTACGATGATTAAAAAAAAGGATTTGAATTGTAAATTTACAATTCTGTGAGTATCCCTGGAGTATCCTTAAATTTTTTAATCATTATGGCAACTCTATCACTTACCATTTTCAAGGCAAAAGCATTAAAAGACGGAAGACATAAGATAAGAATTGCACTCCGTCACAAGCATGAAACAACATATATCGTCACACGATTCATTATTTCAGAGAACCAGTTTAAGAACGGTCAGGTCGTGAAGCATCCAGAGGCATCTGCGATAAACCGGAAACTTAGGAACATCCTTGATGACCTTCAAGAGAAACTGGACTCAATAAAACATCTTGAACTTTATTCCTGCCGGCAAATTAAAGAAATCATTTCTACAGACAATCTTTCCGATGAGCAAACCTTTTCATCAGCATGTAGCAATTTTGTAGACTATCTCAAGTCTGAGGGAAGAGATTCATACGCATTATCTATTGAAAGGGTGGGGAGATATTTTCGTGACTTTGCAAGAGGTGACATACTTCTCTCTGATTTAACCCCGTCACTAGTCCAGAATTTTGCCGCATTCATACGGAAGCGGAAAGTGACTGAAACTACAGTAAACACAATGCTTGCCCAAATGAAATCTGTCGTCAATAGAGCGATAAGAGAGTGGAATATATCTTACGATATACATCCTTTTGTAACGACTAGAATATCTGCAGCCCCTATCAGGAAGCTTGATCTGACAGTACAGAATTTTAACAAGATTCGTGAATCTTCACCAGAAAAGAGAAAGCTGATTATGGCACGTGACCTTTTTTGCCTTTCCTTTTACTTGGGAGGGATGAATCTTATAGACATTATGCAAACAGACTTTAGAAAAGATGTATTGGAATATTCACGCTCAAAGACTAAAGGGCGAATGCAGTCGGATAGTGTAATCACATTTACAATACCGTCTCAAGCAAGAGAGATAATATGCAGGTGGATGGATAAAAGGACGGGGAAACTTGATTTTGGGTATAAATTCACATATCACAACTTTTCTCAGTATGTTACGTATTCTCTTGGAGATTTGGCTGAAGAGTTAAATATTGATGAACGTGTTACATTTTATTCGGCCCGCAAGTCTTTCGCTCAGTACGCCTCTGAAATAGGTATTCCTGACGGGATAATAGACTACTGCTTAGGCCACTCAGACAAATCAAAAGGAGTTATACGATACTACACCAAAGTCCGGCAGAAACAGGCTGATATGGCCATATCTCGTGTGATTGATTACGTGAACAACCCGGAAAAGTACAAAGAATATATCGAACTGAGGTCTGATATTATGATGATGAGAGGGTAATTTGTCTGACACTTTATCTGTTATGTTATGTATGAGGCAATGGAGCCACTACATAATATTTATTGTAATATGAAAAGAATTATCAACAAATGCCCATGCTCGTTAGAAGCTTGGGTTGGGGCAGATGAACCTGTCTTTAGCGAACAGAATCTTTACTTCTCTCGTAAGGTTGAAGTGAAGGAGTATTTATACAAGAGACTCCAAAAGTACAAAGGCGAAATGGTGGAGTGCTATGTATATCAATTTTACAAGGGTAAACCGCGTGAAGTGCTTGTATCTTTTAATGTAAAATAGCCTAAAGTATAAGTCAATAAAAGCCCCTTCCGGATATTAATCTGGTTGGGGCTTTCGTTTGCAATAAAAGCAAACTTCTACACTGCAAAGATGTATATAATTTCCCAGAAAAGTTGTATATAATTATTGGAAAATATTGTATATCAGAATGGCTACAATCTTAAATTTAAAACATAGTAATTACAATGTAAGTATTTATATGTAAGCACTAATCATTTTTAGTATCTATGGATTTATATAATTTGCTTAGAAATTCATAAGATATATATTCATTCCTAACAGCCTTTGGTTGTAAAATCGAAGGGAAGCTTATGTATCCCATACGTGGTATATTACCTGTACTTTCTTTTAATCTTATATCTTTTAGTTCCAGGTTATTAAATAAATCTGCATCTAAATATAATTGTCGTGTTTTGTGATTTGATAAAGAACTAAATGAGTTAAAGAATAGGATTGCAAGCTCTTTTTTAGATAACTGTGCACGGAATATATTTGAGTATTTTTGTGGTGATTTAAAATCAGATACAGTATCTAAGATGTAATAAGCATTTCTAAAATACGTACCAAGTTGATTTTTATATGGTTCAAAACAATAATCAGCGGCTTTTGCTAATGCTTCTGTTATTGGTTTTAGATTGTTCTCTTTCATGTATATTTTAATCGCATTCAAACAGAGATAATCATAGGCATTCTGATGTATGGGTATTGTTACAACTGATCCACCATGTTGACCGAGACCATGTTCTTTATAAATATTATCAATAGCAATAGCTAAAGTTCTATATGTCAATACCCATTGACCTACGGTTATTTTTTCAGGTATATTTTTATTGGTAAATTCTTCTATAGAGAAATTATCAGGAATGGATTTTCTAATTTCATAATAAAAACAGTGATACAACTCTACATAAATTTGTTGATATGTTTTTTCTTGTTCACAAAGTTCGTTATACGAATTAATCTCCCATTTACATTGCTTTGTATCATATTCCCAGTCTATTCTTTGTACACGTAAAGCATCTCTATAGGCAATAAATATTTTTAGTAGTTCAAAGAATATAGCTCGATCCTCACTATTTGTGAATTGTTGTTTGCTTTGTCTTAGCGTAAAGAGTACTCCAATAAATGCTATTAATCCTGTAATAGCCCCTAACAGGCTTCCAAAATCACCCCAATTTGCTGCTTCCTTCTCAAAATCCCCCTGAGTATAAAAATACCAAAACAGAATTATTACTATAATTAATGCAGAAATAAAACTTAACCAACTAAGCCAATCATTGAAGTATCTTTTGAATTTAAAGAATTCTTTATTCATACTTTGGAAACACGTTCAATATAAATCCTTTACACATTAATAAGATAAGAACCATCTTTCTTGTAGTCCTATACATCCAAGCACAAATATACTATTTCTTTTTTGTTCTATATATCAACAGAACAATAATCACTATAGTAATTATTAATATAATACCGAACGCCCATCCTCCAAGCTCAAGTTTCATCTGCTGCCATCGGGTCAACTCTTTTTCTACTGGGTAAGGTACTTTTTCCTTTTTGGAAACAACCACTTCCTTCGCTGGAAGGTAAACCGTATCCGGCTGAGTTTTTGTCTTCGCCAGCAGATTACCCAGGCTGTCAATAGTTAGCTGTGCTTGTACATTCTTGCTGTTTGCGATGTCCAACCATTTCAGTACGACCTTCCCGTTCTCGTCGCACTCTAACAACGCCCGGATGGTGGCGCTGTCTGGCGGTAACTGAACTTCCACCAGCTTCTCCACTACGACACTATCAGCATAACTTTCTACCGGAACATATTTTATCGTCCGGCAGGAACAAACAAAAAACAAGCACATGAAAGGAGCCAGCGTAATGCACCGGCTCACTTTACCCATTATGTAGTCGTATAACTTCATGGCTTCACAACGATTTCAGGGACAAAAGGATATTCGCTCCGCACATCGAAGCAAGGACACATCTTCGTCCACTCTTCAGGTTCCACGATACCATCACCGTCCAGGTCAGGCGATGTGTCACGATGCCCCAGCACCTCGACAATCTGGTACTTTCCGCAAAGTTCCTTAATCAACTTGGCCAGCGCTTTCTTCTGTTCCGGCGTTCGGGTGTCGGCTGCCTTACCGTGCGCGTCCAGACCGCCCACATAGCAGATACCTATTGAATGTTTGTTATATGACACACCTGAGAATCCCTTACTGTTACAGTGCGCCCCGTCAATAGTGAGCGAACGGCCAACTTCTACCGTACCATCCAGCCGGATAACGTAGTTGTACCCAATACACTGAAAGCCACGGGATACGTGCATCTGATTAATCTCCTTTTTACCTATGTCCAGCCCGGCACGTGTGGCTGAGCAGTGAATTATTATTGAATCTATTTTGTTCATAATAAAATTACATCTATATTTGTGGAGTTCTACCAATGGTAGGATGGTTAATAAAAAATTTATTACAAGGAGTGCAGTGGCACTCCTATTTTATTTTATTTTAGTTTAGTTCAGTTTCTTTTCTTCAGCACGCTAATCCGTTTCCCGTCTTTGAAATACATTCGTGACATGTTCTTATCACGAACAAATCTTCTGTCCATCGAAAAATATCCATGCTTCCCGTCACTGAATACAGCCCTTTCGCCGGTCTTAAACCGAATCGGCATATTAGGCAGTCCATTATTCATGGCCGCCAGTATAAGCAATCTGCGTCTTAACAAACTCATAAAGCACCTCCCATCACAGCTATATTATTAAGAATACTTACCTGATACGTCCTGTTGGCCCTGACAACACTGCTTCCTATCCATTTCACACCTTCAGGAAGATTCAGGACGGTAGGCGTAACACCACTTGAAAACTGGAACATGTACTCATTGGCAATGCCTGGAAAGCCTTTTCCAAATGTGACGTTAAGTACGGATACTTCTCCGAACACATGGAACATGTTCGGAAGAAGCTCGGCACTGACCTCACCCGTACCAGCATTCACGCTGGATATGCAGCCATTGCCATAATATTCCCCATGGGTATAGATAGCCCGTATCTCCTTGATGTAGGAAACGGAATCAGGCAATATGTTACCGGCTTCCAGTTCTTTCTTGAAGGTGGCATATTTCAAATAATTGTTGAATCTCTTTTTCGCCATGTCATTGGGATTTATGGGGGGCTCTGATACAAAGCCCCCACATATTATTACTCGGTTTCCTCATTCCATGCAAACGCATCATCAAGATCCTGTTTAGTGGCATACTGCTTCAGAGTCTCGTTCGTTGCATAGCTGGTCAGTTCAGCCTTGGTCGCATAAGTGGAGGAAAGCCCTTCGATAGCCTCACTCAGTGCAGCTTTTGTGGCATAGGTGTTCGCCACATCTACAGCCTTGGCATATCCGGCCAAATCCTCTTCGGTAAGAAATCCTTCGAGGTCAGCTTTCTTTGCATACGCTGTCAAATCGACCGTACCACCCAAGGAATCCCAGTTGGTTTCCACACTTGCCTGATTGGCCGTTTCTCCGATGTAGACGAAGTTCGTTTCAGCCGGATATTTCTTGCCGTTCAGGGTAACTTCTGCCGTAACGTTATATACGTGGCCTTTCGATACAGAAGACACCCCTTTCAGGGCACTAAGGTCTGCCAGAGTACCCTTTGGCACATATACGGCACCAAGCGCGTTGACCTTGTTTGTCAGTGTGTCAACCAGACCTTTCAGAACTTTACCCTGCTCGGCGGAAAGTGCCTTATTAGTCCCGCCCGTTGTGAGGTCATTGATAATCTGGATGAGTGTCTGTGCACCGACGTCAAGACGAATCCATCCGCCATAATCAGCCTGGGTAATCTTTGTCATGTCCTTCAGGACATACAGAGCCGGTTTGCCGTCCCCGTTATCTCCAACAACGACCAACATGCCGTTATAAGTATTCTTTCCTGAATAGGTAGCTGCGGCAATAAGGTCTGTCTTGTTTGGAACAAGCTGACGGGCATCCAGTGGCGCCTGTCCTCCAGGCTCAAAGTTCACGGCAAAGGAAGCAACACCCGCAGGACGGTTTCCTGTTGTTGAAGCCATCGGCATGACATTGTTCATCGGAGAGATGAAAGGAACTTCACGGCTGTTTCGTGCAAGCATGGCTATCACTTCATCCGTAATTTCCTCGCCGTTGTATGTGTCCGGCTCGTCTACAAGTTTTTTTCCGGCATCGGAAACTGTGAAGCGAAGTTGTAATGCACCGGACATGGCACCTGTCGTTGTCAGCTTCTTGTATGCAATCTGAACACTTTGTACGGTCTTGTTTCCTGCATCAGATACGGTGTACTTGTCCGTTCCGAAGACTTCCCACTTTCCGGACACCGTATTATAGAACTCGACTTTTGATACATTCTTTTCTGAAGGGAAGTAGAATTCAAGGCGGGTTCCGGTTGCTGCTTCAGAAGCAAATTTCGCTCCAATTAATGTATCAGTCCATTTCTGCAGCGGAAGCTTTGTATCAGGAGCTGCGGCAGACGGGAAATTGGTATCTCCGGCAGAGGTAGAAGCTGAAGAACCATTACAGTAAAACGGATAGGTACCATAAAGGTAGACAGCACCTGATTTCACAGTACCTTCAGGAAGCGGATTAGGGGACACGGTCGCCTTGTTTCCTTTTGAAGTGAGCAAGGTGTCACCTGCGCCATGATGAGCCTGGTAATTGTACTGCATCGTACCGAGTGTAACTTTCGTCGGCAATGTCTTGTTGCTTGTACTGTTTCCTACATAGATGAAGGACTGGTCATCGGAGATAAGTTCTCCTGCGCGGTTCTTGTTTGCCTGGCCAACAACCGTACAATTACCACGGTTAAATCCTGTCTGAATCTGTTCTGAGGTAGGTGCGCTTTCACCAACCTCCAGAATCTTGTTGGCGGTAAAAGGAGACTTGAATGATATTGTTGCACTTGGTGCCTGTACCGTCGGCTGGATTTCCTCAAAGAGAATATCCTCGAAAATCTGGCTCAGCGTCTTTGTCTTCAAGGTCTCGACCTTTGTCCCAGCCGGAAGACCTCCCAGTTTCGAAGGAGTGGCAAGGCTGTCTGGCAATGATGTCTTGAACCTGATGAGTTCCGTCAGATCATATTCGGTCTTGCCTGATGATTTGGTAACGATAAGTTTATTGCTGCCTTTGTCAAAACTGACATCTGTGACACCGCTTCCTCCATAATTCACACCGTTCATCAACAGTTCTTTGGTGTCGGTTGCAAAATAGATAGCATCCAGATGTTTTGACGCTGCATCATAACGGGCCTTTAAGCCCCTGTAGAATTTTAATTTTGTTGTTGCCATAAAAGTCTGATTTTAACTGTTTGTTTCTTCATTCCATACTGCTTCTGTTATCTCCTCCCATTCTCCATCCTTCCGGCCGTATATCTTCCCGTCTTTTGGCGCATCAGGAATGGGAATGCTTCCACCGGTTGATATGTCAATGGAAGAAGCACCAAGGTTGACGGTGGCCATTTCAAGGTTAGGGACACTTATGCTGTCCTCTTCACAAGTTGTTGCAACAAGCCTGAAAGCCTCACACATGTCAACGGCAGTCTGTCCTTCCTTACCATAGTTCTCCCACAAAGTCAGCGAATACGTACCAAGGTGTTTGTGGTCCGTTCCATGAAAAGTAAATTTCAGCTTGTTTCCCTGATATATCTCAAAATGGAAATCGAGAAATCTGCCTAAAGGATTCTTCAGCATGAGTTTCAAGTCCCTTCCTTCCAGTGGAACAGGCTCCTTGTTCGTGAGTATCTGCCAGGTGAAGTATATATCTTTCCCTATCCTTATCTTTCTCATATCAACTAGGTCATGAAACTTATTGTCATAAGTAATATTATGATTACGGAGTAGATGATTTCCGCTATCAGGCGTCTATCTGTCTTCTTCATCCTTTGTAACTTTTTCGATAATTTCGCCAGCCGTTGTGTACTTCTTTTTAATGTAGCCCACCAGCAGGCGCTTAATGGAAACCTTGTTCTTGATTCCGTGAATTTCACATACATGTTCCATGATTGAATCAAATTCAAATACAATAGCTATCCCCAGTCCGCACATTGACGATGTCGTATAGGAACAAATACCTACAGGCTGGAGAATAGCAACACCAAAACCGAATCCCAACACTAAATACGAATTATATTCGATGAACTTGCACATCGTTCGGCGGCCTGCTCTGGAAAAGCGGAAATCCTCTCCTCGCTTGACCACGCTGTCAATGATACCAAGGACAAAATCCGCTATAATCATGGCTACAATGAAGACCAGCATCCAGCGAAGCTCAAAGACAACGCTTCTTATCTCTCCTACAAAGGAGTAAGCCCCGGCAACAAGAATCTGCGGGGCTATGACGGTTATAAGGTTCTGCATCACTCCTTATTTACCTTACCACCGAACAACCTGGACAGCCATTCGCTTGTTACAACCGACACGATACCAGTAGATGCCAGGGCGACAAACAACGCATCAATCACCACAACCCATACGCTTGCATCTGCAGGAGGGAAACCGAGATTCATCCACCAACTGAAGAAGGTAACGATTACACCAACTACAGCAGTTACCCACATAGTCACCCACTTATTCATAGGATTGGATAGCTTCGAAGCGATAAATCCTACTACAGCAGGAACCACGACCGTAACAAGCCCGGTGAAGCTGGCAAATCCGGTCAGGAACTCCGGAACGGAAGGTTCTACACTAACGGAAGTCTCCGCGAAAACACTCACTACGCACATCAGCAGTGCGACCATCATGAAAACGAATCTTTTCATCTTACTAAGGTTTTAGATTAAACAAAAAATGCCCATAAGCGCATCCCAACTTAATGGAACACGCTCATGGGCGTAACTACTATTTCACACACAAAACTACTCATTTACCATCCTTTTTCAGCGAAGGTAAATGATATAAAAACGAACAAAGAATAAAAGGTTTCAAAAAGGCTGACACGCCTTGTCAGTAAGTTGGTAGAAGCCGGGTAGAATAAGCAAGCTAGTTACTATTTTCTACCCAATTTCTACCACTCAAATAATTTTCAATACAGCTTTCTTTATTTCAGTTGTTTTCATTCATACCCATAAGTCCTGGCGGAACTTATTG
>ERZ860508.175-NODE-175-length-56142-cov-3.614831_pt1 | contig 56142 bp, 71 predicted proteins | sample MGYA00509976_ERZ860508 | MGnify/ENA primary metagenome ERZ860508 (study PRJEB30046, sample SAMN00715242) | human gut metagenome | study: EMG produced TPA metagenomics assembly of the A metagenome-wide association study of gut microbiota in type 2...
AGAAGATGCGAAGAAGACCGGTGCGATGGCTCTCTTCGGAGAAAAGTACGGCGAGACGGTTCGTGTCGTATCGATGGGCGATTTTTCCAAGGAATTCTGTGGTGGTACTCATGTAAAGAATACCGCAGATATCAAGGCGTTCAAGATCCTTTCGGAGAGCGGTGTCGCAGCAGGAGTGCGCCGTATCGAGGCATTGACCGGTGACAACGTACTTGCTTATTATAAGAAGATGGAAGAGGAATTTGAGGCAGCCGCTAAGGTTGTGAAGTCCACTCCGGCTAATCTTGCAGAGCGACTTGAGCATCTGACTGCTGAACTGAAAGCTTTACAGAGTGAGAATGAGTCACTTAAGAGTAAAGCTGCCAAGGATGCACTTGGCGATGTTATGGATCAGGTACAGGAAGTGAAGGGTGTGAAGCTTCTTGCTGCAAGCGTTGCAGGTGTTGACATGAATGGACTGCGTGATCTCGGTGATCAGCTGAAGGAGAAGCTTGGCGAAGGCGTTGTTGTGATCGCTTCCGAGTGTGACGGCAAGGTCAGCCTGATCGCGATGGCAACCGATGCAGCGATGAAGCAGGGCGCGCATGCAGGCAACCTCATTAAGGCAATCGCCGGTAAGGTCGGCGGTGGCGGCGGCGGACGTCCGAATATGGCACAGGCCGGAGGCAAGAACCCAGCCGGTATTCCGGATGCAATCGCAGAGGCTGCAAGCGCATTAGAGGGAATGTTAAAGTAAAAAATTATCAAATTTGATCAAAGTTGTTAAAACCTATTGACAAATCGCGATAATTTGCTAAAATAATCGATAGTGCAATTAAGATTACCTTACAGTTGATGCACAATACGCAACTGGAGGGAGGTTAGGTGTAGAATGTCTAGTGTAATCGTAAAAGAAAACGAGACTTTAGATAGCGCATTACGTCGTTTCAAGAGAAACTGCGCAAAGGCTGGTATTCAGCAGGAGATTCGTAAGAGAGAACATTACGAGAAGCCAAGCGTAAAGCGTAAGAAGAAGTCTGAAGCTGCTAGAAAAAGAAAATACAACTAGTATGTATTTAAATACCCCTGGGATTTTCCCAGGGGTGTTTTTTAATATCCGAGTGATTCTCCGATGAGAATGACTTTGATGCGGTCAGGGTTTCCACTTCGTCGTGTGATTACAATCTGGTTGCAGATGCCTTCCGGTGAGAGGCAGTCGGCACATCTTCCAGTTGCCGCACAAGGTGTCTTTTTATTAAGACGGATGCAGTTCGGCGGCGTTGCACAGTTTCTGACGCGGTGGATACCGTCCTCTACGTTTGCGGTAACTTTATTGAGTCCGGCAACGATAATCACCTGATCCGGTCCGTAGATGAGTGCGGCGACACGGTTGCCGTTGCCATCGATATTGATGAGTTCACCGTCGAGGGTGATTGCATTGGTACTCATAAAGTAAGTGTCGGCAGAGAATGCGTCACGGTACATCTGCTTTGTTTCTTCCGGGGTCTTTGCATTGTTGCGGTCAATCAGATGAATGTCGCTTTTGGCGCGGAGCGCATCCAGGATACCGCTTTCTGCGAGTGTCATGGAACCTCCGAATGCAACGGCTGCACCTTCTGCAACGAAGGAGAGTGCCTTAGCTTTGGCTTCTTCTATGGTTGCACAGTAGAATCCTTCGATCTGACGTTTCTTAAGATTCTGGATCAGTGTATCTGCCAGAGTTTTATTGTATTGTTCTTTTACGGTCATTGTAAAATCTCCTTATCATAAGATGTGATACTCCTAATGTGCTTTTTATGATAAAACTTTCATAAGTTTTTGACAAGGCGTAAAATCGTTGTTAGAATATTTAGGCAGTTCGAAATGAGGATAGTTGATTTTAGAACCGCGAGGAAAGGTGAGAAAATTATGAATCAAAATCTGAAAAAAATGATGGGCTACTATAAGCCATACCTAAAAATATTCTGGGCGGACATGTTTTTTGCAACGCTATCTGCTGCAGTAGCACTGACGATTCCGCTCGTCGTGCGGTATGTGACTTCAACGCTGATCTATCTTCCGGCAGATGAGATCATAAGACAGATTACTTATATCGGAATCGGTCTAGTGGTGCTTCTTGCAATTGACTGTTACAGCCGCTTTTTTATCGGAAACTATGGGCATGTGATGGGTGCAAAGATGGAGTATGACATGCGTGCGGAGTTGTTCGGACATATGCAGAAGCTGTCGTTTTCGTTCTATGATGATGCAAAAGTCGGACAGCTGATGAGCCGTATTACGTCCGATCTGTTTGACATTACGGAACTTTTGCACCATGGTCCGGAGAATATCATTCTCTCGGTTTTGAAGATTGCAGGAGCGTTTGTGATCCTTGTAAACATCAACGGATGGCTGGCTTTGGCTGCGTTTGCGGTGCTTCCGTTTATGTTTGCTTTTGCGTTTCTATTAAATAAGAAGATGCGGCGTGCGTTCCGTAATAACCGTATCAAGATTGCGGATATTAACGCGCAGATCGAGGATAACCTGTCCGGTATTCGTGTTGTAAAATCGTTTGCAAACGAGGATATCGAAAATGAAAAGTTCCGTGTCGGAAACGATGGATTCTTAGCAGCGAAGAAAAACAGTTACCATTATATGGGAAGCTTTCAGGCTGGCGTGGGTGTCTTTACAACGATGATTCAGGTAAGTGTGATCCTTGTCGGAACGGTACTGATCGCATATGGTCGTGTGGATATGACGGATCTTGTGACATTCCTTTTATATATCGGAGTTTTTACCGATCCGATCCGTACTTTGGTTGATTTTACGGAACAGTTTCAGAATGGTTATACCGGATTTGAGCGTTTTCAGGAGATCATGAATATCAGACCGGACATCGAGGACGCGCCGGATGCAACACCTATTGGTACGGTAAAAGGCGAGATCGAGTTTGATAACGTATCATTCCAATATAAGGACAATCAGGAGAATGTGTTGAACCACATCAATCTCAAGGTCCCGGCGGGGGCGTATATGGCATTGGTCGGTTCATCGGGAGCCGGAAAGACAACACTCTGCTCGTTGATCCCGCGTTTTTATGATGTGACGGGCGGACGCATTATGATCGATGGCAGAGATATCCGCAGCGTGACGTTAAAAAGCCTGCGTGATCAAATCGGAATGGTACAGCAGGATGTGTATCTGTTTGCCGGCACAATCTTCGAAAATATTCAGTATGGTAAGCCGGGCGCAACGCGCGAGGAAGTGATTGAGGCGGCGAAAAATGCGAATGCGCATGAGTTTATTATGGCATTTCCAGATGGCTACGACACGGATATCGGACAGAGAGGTATCAAGCTTTCCGGTGGTCAGAAGCAGCGTTTGTCGATCGCACGCGTATTTTTGAAAAATCCGCCGATCCTGATCTTCGATGAGGCGACATCCGCTTTGGACAATGAGAGTGAGAAAGTGGTGCAGGATTCGCTTGAGAAGCTGGCGAAGAATCGCACGACATTTGTGATCGCGCATCGTCTGACTACGATCCAGAATGCCGAAAAGATTCTGGTGCTGACGGAGGACGGTATCGCAGAGTCCGGAACACATGAGGAGCTTCTGGCACAGGGAGGATTGTACGAGAAACTGTATCATATGCATGCGTAAGTTTGGGATGCATTGATTCAAAATTTCCCATACATCCGCGAAATCGATTCTGGAAGTATCTTATATTTGCAAAAGCTTGACATTCCGTGTAAAATATAAGGTTGTAGTGCAATGTTACAAAAGAATACAGCTTACAATTTGTGTAGCTGCCCTATAAATATAGAAAAGGAGAGATCTATTATGACAAAGATTGACATTATTTCAGGTTTCTTAGGAGCTGGTAAAACTACTTTTATTAAGAAGATGATCGATGAGGCTTTCAAAGGAGAGCAGATCGTTCTGATCGAGAATGAGTTTGGTGAGGTTGGTATCGACGGAGGTTTCTTAAAGGATGCAGGCATCCAGATTACAGAGATGAACTCCGGTTGTATCTGCTGTTCACTCGTGGGTGACTTTGGTAAGAACTTAAATGAAGTGATTACAAAGTATCATCCGGATCGTATCTTGATCGAGCCATCCGGAGTCGGCAAGTTATCCGATGTTATGAAGTCGGTGATCGATATCGAGAAGGAGCAGGATGTCAAGCTTAACGCTTTGGTTACTGTTGTAAATGCGCTGAAAGCAAGCAAACAGATGAAAGCATTCGGTGAGTTCTTCAACAACCAGATCGAGTATGCGACCACGGTTATTTTAAGCCGCAGTCAGAATGCAACACCGGAGCAGTTAGAGTTCTGTGTAAAGCAGATCCAGAAGCTGAATCCGAATGCTGCAATTATCACAACGGACTGGGCTGCAATCGGAGGCGAGCAGATCCTTAAGGTTATGGAAGGACAGGACAACCTTGAGATGAAGGTGCTTGCAGAGGCTCGTCATGCACAGGATGAGGAAGAACACGAGCATGAGCATCATCATCACGATCATGACCATGAGGAACATGAGCACCATCACGATCACGACCACGAGGAGCACCATCATGATCATGACCATGAGGAGCATGAGCACCACCATGATCACGACCATGAGGAACATGATCACCACCATGATCACGATCACGAGGAGCATGAACATCATCATGAGCACGGAGAGAACTGCACCTGTGGATGTCACGACCATGACCACGAGCATCATCATCACCATCATGCAGATGATGTATTCACAAGCTGGGGAAAAGAGACTCCGCACAAGTTCGAGAAGTCTAAGATTGAGGAGATCCTCAAAGGTTTCGTAGAGTCTGATAATATCCTTCGTTCCAAGGGAATGGTTGAGAGCACAGACGGAAGCTGGATCTACTTTGATATGGTTCCGGGCGAGTATGAGATTCGTGAGGGTGAGCCGGATTACACCGGACGTATTGTAGTAATCGGTACCGAAATTCATGAGCATGAGCTTGAGGAATTGTTCGGTCTGGCATAAAAACACAGGAATGATTCAGTCGATTGCCCGACTACAAAAAAGAGTATGGATGAGGCTGAATTGCAATCAATGAGACAAGGAGTATTATATGGCACAGGAAATTCCAGTATATGTATTTACCGGATTCATGGACAGCGGCAAGACATCTCTTGTAGAGGAGACGCTTTTTGAAAATGAGTTCGGGGACGGCGCCAAGGGTATCATCATCATGTGTGAGGATGGAGATAAAGAGTATGACGAGGCAAAGCTTGCTACGGTCAACTTTAAACTGGTTACCATCGATTCCGAGGAAGAGTTTACACCGGAAAAGCTGCAGGAGATTCAGGATTCTTATCTCCCGGAGCAGGTGTTTATCGAGTACAATGGAACCTGGGGAATGGATAAGCTGCTTGAGGCGGATCTTCCGAAAGGATGGGTGATCGTCCAGTCACTTGCAACCGTGGATTCCACCACATTTGACATGTATATGAACAACATGCGCGCGATGATGCAGGAACAGGTATTCTCAAGTGATGTTGTCATCTTCAATCGTACGGATGATGACACAGACAGAGGGCATCTCCGTCGCAGCATCAAGGCAATCAACCGTAAGGCACAGATCGTCTATGAGCGCAAGGACGGCACAATCGATGAGCGTCCGGAGGAGCTTCCGTTTGATATCAATCAGGATGTGATCGAGTTATCTGATGCAGACTACGCAATCTGGTATATGGATGCGATGGATAACTATAAGAAATACGATCATAAGAAGGTCAAGTTCCGCGCACTTGTGTACAATCCGGATAAGCTGAAAAAAGGCGTTTTCGTACCGGGAAGATTTGCAATGACCTGCTGTATCGAGGACGTGACTTTCATTGGTTTTAAGTGCAAGTACGACAGGGAGAATGAGATTCCACATAAGTCGTGGATCGATATTACCGCAGAGGTGCGTGTAGAGTTCGCACGCGAGTACAAGGGCAAAGGACCGGTGCTGTATCCGATTTCCATCGAGAAAGCAGAGAAACCGGAGGATGAACTTGTTTATTTCTCATAACGTATAGTTATGGAAGGAATGTATATTTATTCTTTGACAATGATACGCTTTTTCGCTATGATTGAAATAGCGTAGATTTACGAGGGATTAGAAAACACTAGGAGGAGAATTATGTATCCAATCGTTCGAAAGGAAACACTTGCGGACAACATTATCCTTATGGATATTAAGGCACCACGTGTTGCCAAGGAGTGTCTGCCGGGACAGTTTATTATCGCAAAGACAGATGAAGTGGGAGAGCGTATTCCGCTTACCATCTGTGATTATGACCGAGTAAAGGAGACCGTTACCATCGTTGTGCAGACCATTGGCGCAGGAACCGAGCGTATGATGAGCTTAAACGAGGGTGATGCACTTGAGGATTTTGTAGGACCGCTCGGTTGTCCTTCTGAACTTTGTCAGGAAGAAAACCTTGAGGAAACCAAGAAGAAAAACATCGTATTTATCGCCGGAGGTCTTGGAACCGCACCGGTATATCCACAGGTAAAATGGTTACATGAGCATGGTATCGATGCCGATGTTATCATGGGATCAAGAACAAAGGATCTCTTATTCTACATAGATGAGATGAAAGCTGTAGCTGGCAATGTCTATGTGACAACGGACGATGGATCATACGGATTCCACGGAAACGGATGCCAGCAGCTTGAGGCATTGGTCGGCGAAGGAAAGCACTACGATGTATGTGTAGCCATCGGACCGATGATCATGATGAAATTTGTTACCATTTTGACCAAGAAGCTTGAGATTCCTACGATTGTTTCCATGAACCCGATCATGGTTGACGGTACGGGAATGTGTGGCGCATGCCGTCTTATGGTTGGCGGAGAGGTCAAGTTTGCATGTGTTGACGGACCGGAGTTCGACGGACATCTCGTTGACTTTGATCAGGCAATGAAGCGTCAGCAGCAGTACAAGACAGAAGAAGGCCGTGCAAAGCTTGCATATGAAGAAGGCGACACCCACCACGGTGGTTGTGGTCATTGCGGAGGTGACAAATAATGGATGCAATGGTAAGAGTACCGGTTCGTGAGCAGGAGCCTAAGGTTCGTGCAACGAACTTTGAAGAAGTATGTTATGGATACAACGAGGAGGAGGCAGTAGCTGAGGCTTCCCGTTGCTTAAATTGTAAGAATGCCCAGTGTATGAAAGGATGCCCGGTTTCTATCAATATTCCGGCATTTATCGCACAGGTGAAGGAGCGTAACTTTGAGGCTGCTTATCAGATCATCTCAGAGTCATCCGCACTTCCTGCAGTCTGCGGACGTGTATGTCCGCAGGAGAGCCAGTGTGAGGGCAAGTGTATCCGCGGAATCAAGGGAGATCCGGTTGCAATCGGTAAGCTTGAGCGTTTTGTAGCGGATTGGGCAAGAGAGAATGGAATCAAGCCTAAGAAGACAGCTGAGCCAAACGGACATAAGGTTGCTGTCATCGGTTCCGGTCCTGCAGGTCTGACCTGTGCCGGAGATCTTGCAAAGCTTGGTTATGATGTTACGATTTTTGAGGCGCTTCATATGGCCGGCGGCGTATTAAGCTACGGTATTCCGGAGTTTCGTCTTCCAAAGGATAAGGTTGTCGCAGCGGAAGTTGAGAATGTAAAAGCTCTCGGTGTCAAGATTGAGACAAACGTAGTCATCGGAAAGTCGGTTAAGATTGACGAGCTGATGGCGGAAGAAGGTTTCGAGGCTGTATTTATCGGTTCCGGTGCCGGACTTCCTAGATTTATGGGAATCCCTGGCGAGCAGGCGAACGGCGTATTCTCCGCAAATGAGTTTTTGACAAGAAATAACCTGATGAAGGCTTTCAAAGATGGATATGAGACTCCGATCTCAAGAGGAAAGAAAGTTGTCGTTGTCGGCGGTGGTAACGTAGCAATGGATGCTGCAAGAACCGCACTCCGTCTCGGCGCTGAGGTTCATATCGTATATCGCCGTGGTGAGGAAGAACTTCCTGCACGTAAGGAAGAAGTACATCACGCAAAAGAAGAGGGAATCATCTTTGATCTCCTTGAGAACCCGACAGAGATCCTTGTTGATGAGAACGGCTGGGTTAAGGGCGTCCGCATCATTAAGATGGAACTTGGTGAGCCGGATGCTTCCGGAAGAAGAAGCCCGGTTGAGATTCCTGGTTCTGAGTATGAGATGGATTGTGACACGGTTATCATGTCACTCGGTACTTCTCCGAACCCACTGATTTCTTCTACCACAGCTGGTCTTGAGACAAACCGCCGCAAGTGTATCGTGGCTTCCGAGGAGAACGGTGCAACCAGCAAGGCTGCCGTATTCGCAGGTGGAGATGCCGTAACAGGTGCCGCTACCGTAATCCTTGCAATGGGTGCAGGCAAGGCGGCTGCAAAGGGTATTGATGAGTATCTTTCGGCAAAATAAATACGGGTTTGCCATGGATCAGATTGGCTTTCTAAAACGGACGATACCGGATGATAAAGTAACGATAGAAAATTAGCAGTAAGTTTTTTTAGCCGACGGACTTTGAACGATTTCAATGACTGGAAAATTCTCAGAGTTACGGCATCGAACCATACGATTATTTTGTTCAGGAAAAATGTCAAGTTAACTTCGGGCTCTATTTCAGATAGACATCTACAATCTGTTTTGCCTGCGCTATTAGCGAGCAAAATGGAACCCCGAAGCAGTTGACATTTTGTCCTTCAAAAATAAGTATGGCTCCGATGCCTGTAGCATGAAAAGGTTGGTCATTAAAATCATCCAAAGTCCTGAACATTTAGAATACTACTGCTAATTTTCTTTTTTACTTTTTTCTATCCGCTATCTGTGTATTGAAAATATCATATCTGATGCACGCCAAAAATTTGCCCCATAGTAGATAATGAAAGTTGACGCGCGGTGTTATTTTACAAGTAAATGTAAGATTTCGCCGCGCGTGATTTATTTTATGTGTAGCGTTAGCGAACAAGCAAAATTTGTAAGAGAGTGACTGTAAAATAAGTCTCTGATTAATAAGCACCATCTTCGGCAAATGTCGGTTTGGGTATTGGTTTGTATCCCAAACTGGAATAACAACTTTACGGTATAAGTTCACTGTTTCCTCAAATACAAAAAAGTATCGAACGACAGTGAAAAAGGGTATAAGCAACGAAAATTCTGCTGTTATACCAAAATCAAAAGACCCCAAAGGATATATAGACGGGAAAAACTCGCTGTATACCCAAAATACAACTTAAGAAATCTATCATCCAGTATCATCCGTTTTAGAAAACCAATCTGATCACGACAACCCCGAATTTGCAGATTTGGTTGCTTTGGAATATTGGATTGTTATATGATAAAAGAAGAAAGTGTTCCGGGATGTGTAAAAAGGGTTTACCCAAAAAAGAGAAGTTTATGAAGAAACGGGGATTCATGCCTGTGTGGAGCAACTTGTGGTGGTATGCGAAAACTTTTTTAAGGGTAAAGGAGGCGATTCCATGAATATTCAAATTTTCGGAACGAAAAAATGTAACGATACAAAGAAAGCAGAGCGCTTTTTCAAGGAGCGCGGCATCAAGTATCAGTTTATCGATATGCAGGCTAAGGGGATGAGTAAGGGCGAATTTAATTCCGTTGCGCAGGTGAACGGTGGTCTTGAAAACATGATCAACTGGGACGGAAAGGACAAGGATCTGCTTGCGCTGATCAAGTATATTGCGGATGAAGACAAGCTGGAAAAGGTGCTTGAAAATCCGCAGGTAATTAAGACTCCGGTGGTTCGAAACGGAAAGCAGTCGACGCTTGGTTATCAGCCGGATGTGTGGAAAAAGTGGGAGTGATGCGAATGAAGCAAAAGAAGAAACTATGGTTGATCGTGGCAGCACTTTTATTGATGCTTTCATTTTTGTTCTCAAGGATATCCATATCGACAGATGGGATTGGCGGATGGGTGCTGCTTGGAATGGGGGGATTGTTTTTTGTTCTGGCAATCCTTTTGCTCGTTGTCCGCGGCAGAAAATAGGGAATGTCCAACGATTCGCGGTCTGTGGGAAAGACAAGAAAGCTTCGGATTGTTATCATAATTCAGGAGGTGACACAGATGGATTTGATTAAGATTGGAAATTTTATAGCGGAACTCAGAAAAAAACAAAAACTTACGCAGGAACAGCTTGGCGAAAAACTGGGAGTGACCAACAAGACTGTATCCAGATGGGAGACCGGCACCTATCTACCGCCAGCGGAGGCGCTTCTTGCGATGAGTGAGTTATTTGGTGTAAGCATCAATGAATTGTTAAGCGGAAAGAGTCTTTCAGAAGCAGAATACAGACAGGCGGCGGAAGAAAACTTAAAGCAGACGGTTAAAACAAGCAGCTTCACCTTAAAAGACAGAATTGATTTCTACAAAAATAAATGGCTCAAAGAACACCGTGTAATCATGATTTTGATCGGCATCGGTATCGCAGGAGTTTTACTTGTCGGAATCATATTGAAAAATGCATGGTTCATTGGCGCTGGTTTTATACTGCTGCTTTTGGCACATGCATGGAGAAACAATACAATGATGGCGTATGTGGAAGACAATGCATTCGACGGAAGGGGAAATCAGGAAAGACCATGACCTGGATCTCCTTTTTGTCGTGGGCGCGGGGAAAAGAAATATTATATATTGTCCCACATGCCGGGGGATTTTGAAACTGATTTTCTGAATATAGAAGTTGATTTTCCTATTTTTTCGATAAAATAATTGTATGCACCGATGCCGTAACTCTGAAAATTTTCCAGTCATTGAAATCGTTCAAAGTCCGTCGGCTAAAAAACTTACTGCTAATTTTCTATCGTCCCTTTATCATCCAGTATCGTCCGTTTTAGAAAGCCTATCCGATCACGGCAACCACGAATTTGCAGAAATTATTAAAGTTTTGGAAACAATTTGTAAAAAGAGCGAATTTGGATTAAAAAGGGGGTATAATAACAGAAAATACATAGGAAGTGGAAAATGATATGGAAAATCATACAGAGATGGAAATGGAGCAAAGAATACCACTTACCCGTGTGCAGGCGGATCCTGGAACTGGACTTTCCGCAGCACAGGTGAAGGAGCGCTTTGCGTGCCATGCCGATAATTATAAAGTGGAATCATCAACAATGTCAGTTTCTGACATTGTGAAATCAAATGTGTTTACCTATTTTAACCTTGTGTTTGCAATTATTGCGGTATTGTTGTCCATTGTCGGCGCGTGGCGCGACATGCTTTTCCTGCCGATCATTATTGCCAATACGTGTATCGGTATCATTCAGGAGATTCATTCGAAGAAGGTACTTGATAAGCTTTCTATCCTGAATGCGCCGCAGAGTGTGGTAATCCGTGATGGAAAGAAGGCACAGATTGCGGCGGATAAGCTGGTGCTTGACGATGTGGTCGAGTTTACGGCAGGAAGTCAGATCCCGGCGGATGCGGTGGTACTGGACGGAGAACTTCAGGTTAATGAGTCGCTGATCACGGGTGAGTCGGATGAGATTACAAAGAGAGCGGGCGACCAGCTGCTTTCCGGAAGTTTTGTCGTGTCCGGAAAGGCGTATGCGCGCCTTGAGAAAGTCGGCAAAGATTCTTATATTTCCAAACTGACATTACAGGCAACAAAAAGCAAAAAAGGCGAGCAGTCCGAGATGATCCGTTCCCTCAACTATCTGATCATGGTTATGGGAATTATTATCATTCCGATCGGTATCGCTTTGTTCGTGCAGTCTTTTATCTACAATGAGGGTACACTTCACGACAGTATTACCGGAATGGTTGCGGCAATCATCGGTATGATCCCGGAAGGACTGTATCTGTTATCCAGTGTTGCGATGGCGGTATCTTCCGTGCGTCTGGCGCAGAAGAAAGTATTGATCCACGATATGAAATGCATCGAGACACTGGCACGTGTCAATGTGCTGTGTGTGGATAAAACCGGAACAATCACGGAACCGGGAATGCATGTGTATGAGGTCGAGCTGCTTGACGGTGTGGATGAAGATGCTACGACGAAGATTCTGGCGGATGTCGTACGTGCGCAGAACAGGGATAACGCAACAATGGAAGCATTACAGGCACATTTTACGGAAAACGGTGGAATGCATGCAAAAGAAGTTTTTTCCTTTTCATCCGAGACCAAATTCTCCGGTGCAATCATGGAAGACGGAAAAAGTTATGTGATCGGAGCTCCGGAATTCGTGCTGCGCAGCCAGTTTGAAGAATATCAGGAGCAGATTGCAGAGTACAGCAGTAAAGGCTACCGTGTGCTTGTGTTCGGAGAGTATGAGGGAACGTTGACCAAGAAACCTTTGACGGAACCGGTTGTCCCAATGGGATTTGTTATGCTTGCCAATCCAATCCGAAAAGGTGCAAAGGAGACATTTACTTATTTCGCGGAAAATGAAGTGGAAATTAAGGTGATTTCAGGAGATAATCCGCTTACGGTATCGGTCATTGCAAAGGAGGCCGGAATCGCCAATGCAGAACGGTATGTGGATGCATCTGTTTTAAAGACAAAGAGCGATTATTATAATGCTGTCGAAGAATATACGGTATTCGGACGTGTGACTCCGAACCAGAAACGTATGCTGGTGCAGGCACTTAAGGCGCATAAGAAAACCGTTGCAATGACCGGTGACGGTGTCAATGATGTATTGGCATTAAAAGATGCGGATTGCAGCGTGGCGATGGCATCCGGAAGTGATGCTGCTTCGAATGTATCGCAGCTGGTACTTCTTGATTCCGATTTCTCGCGTATGCCATCCGTTGTGGCAGAAGGGCGCCGCGTGGTTAACAATATTGAGCGGACGGCAGCACTATATATTGTAAAGAATATTTTCTCAATGCTGCTTGCTGTTTTCTCAGTCATTCTGTTATTGGATTATCCTCTTGAGCCGACACAGGTTTCACTGATCAGTATGTTTACGATCGGAATTCCTTCGTTTATTCTGGCTTTGGAGCCGAATAAGAATCCTATCCGCGGTCATTTCCTGACGAATGTGCTGGTCAAGGCACTTCCGGCAGGACTGACGGATTTTATCGTGGTGAGCGGGCTGGTTATCTTCTGTAGAGAATTCTCGGTGGATCTGGATTGTCTGTCGCCTTCCTGCACGATCCTCGTTGCCATTGTAGGTTTTATGATCCTGTATCGCATTGCAAAGCCGATGAACGTGGGACACATTATCATGATGATCGGTGTGATCGCCGGCTGGTTGTTCTGCATGCTTTTTGTCAGCAAATTCTTTGCAATCACAAGTATCTCGAAACAGTGCGCGATGCTGATGATCGTATTCGCAATCATTACGGAGCCGGCGCTGCGCTATCTGAGTGCTGCTGTCGAGTGGATCTACGCGAAAATCAGTGGTATTCGCAGTTGCAAGGCAAGGTAGAATCGACTATAATGGTGATATTCATTAGATAAAGTAGGTGCGGCTGTGCGTAAACGAATCAGGCAGATAGCCAGAGGCAAGTTCGAATACGAGAAACCGTCGCTTTCACTCCCGGAAGAAGAATTAAGCATTCAGGTGATCGAGGGACAGGAGTACACTGGTAATTTTACGATTACCAGCACAAACCATGTGCCGGCGCGCGGCGTGGTGTACTCTACGAGCCCGAGAATGGAGTGTCTGACTCCGCAGTTTGAAGGCGAAGAAGTACGGATTCGGTATCAATTTTATAGCAAGGGCCTGGTAGAAGGTCAGGAAGAGAAGGGTGACTTTGTGATTGTCTGCAATCAGAGTGTGTACAGCCTTTCTTTTTGTGTGTCTGTAACGAAGCTGTACGCGGAGAGTTCGATCGGTCCGGTGCGCAATCTGTATGATTTTACCTGCCTTGCAAGAGATCATTGGAGCGAAGCCTATCAGCTTTTTTATCATAAGAGTTTTGTCAATGTCATCAAGGCAAAGGAAGTCAAAGAGAATCTGATCTATCGGGGAATTCTCGGTGCGAAGCCTTCGCCGCAGAATATGGAAGAGTTCCTGATCGGAATCCGCAAGAAGAACAGGATCGGATTCACGCTGGATCAGTCGGAGTGCAGACTGGATCAGGTGGAGGAGACAATCCAGCAGTCTGTGGAAATCAGGAAGGATGAGTGGGGCTATCTGGAGCTTCATATCCGTACGGATGCGGATTTCATCCGGTTGTCGGATAAAAAGATTACGACAGAGGATTTCCTGGGAAGCGCTTATACGCTTAAATATCTGATCGACTATGACAAGATGCATGCGGGCAACAATTATGCACGTATTACGGTGACTTCCATCTATGAGACACATGAACTGGAAATCTATGCGTACAAGGGAACGAAACCGGAAAAAAAGAAGCAATCCCTTCGTGCAGAAATTAAAGAGTGCAAAGCCGGTATCATGGAATTGTATCAGGCATACCGTCTGAAGAAGATCGTGACCGGAGTGTGGGCGAATGAGACGGTTGAAATCTTAAATCATCTGCATGCGATCATACCGGATGAGCCGATGTATGTGCTCATGAAGGCGCAGGCTTTGGTAATCAACAGGCAGAGGCAGGAGGCAGAATGGATCCTGGATGCGTTCAAGCGAGACTGGGCGGACCGTCATGCACCGGAGTGGGGCTATTATCTGTACATTATGACACTGATGGAGAGGGAACCTTCTTATGTGGATCGAATGACGCATGAGATTGAGGTGATTTTCCATGAAAATCCGGATTCTGCATTACTTTTCTGGGTATTATCCTTCCTGGAAGAAGATTATTACAACAACAGTGCACATAAGCTCAAAGCGATCGAGCATTGGGTGATGGACGGTTGTGCATCGCCGTATCTGTACATCGAAGCTTACTATCTGATCTGGCAGGATCCATATCTGCTTACGAAGCTTGGCAGTTTTGAAATCCGTATTCTGCGTTGGGCAATCCGCCATCAGGCGTTAAATCCGGATCTTGCCGCACAAATTTTTGCTGTGGCGCAGCCGAATGCCGGATTTGATGAGACCGTCTATCAATTACTCTGCGCAGCATATGAAATCGATCCAAGACCGGAAAATGTTGGTTTCATATGCAGTTATCTGATCCGTGCACAGAAGTTTGATGTGCGTTATCACAACTGGTTTGAGATGGGAATCGAACTGGAACTGCGCATTACGAGTCTGTATGAGGCGTATCTGTTGTCTTTGGATGAGCGTGCGATCGGGCATGTACCGAAGATCATCCAGATGTATTTCCAGTATGACAGCAATCTGCCGTACCGCAAGATGGCAATCCTTTACAATAACATTATCGCATCACGCAAATCGGATCCGGAGACTTACGCAAAGTATCAGCGGACGATGGGGCATTTTGCAATGGAACAGGTTGAACAGGAGCATATGGATGATAATCTGGCTGTGCTCTATGAGGATATGCTGGATCTTGGACTGGTCAATGAGGAACTGGCGCATTGTCTTGCTCGTATTCTGTTTACACGCAAGCTGATCGTGTTTGATCAGAAGATGGTTCGGGCAATTATCTATCAGAAGCAGCTGAAGGAGCCGCAGATCGTTCCGATCGTGGAGCAGGCTGCGTATTTCCAGCTGTATTCGGATCAGTATGTGATATTGTTCGAGGATGAGAAGGGGCGGCGATACGTCAGCAGTGTTTCCTATCGCCTGGAGAATCTGATGAAGACAGAGAATTATCTGGACAAATGTATGCCGCTTGCGCCGGATGAACTGCCTTACATTATCTCTTATTTTGAGAAAAAGCCAAATTACCTGACGTACGGTAATGAGGATGAAAAATATTTTACGAGAATTTTGTTCGCAAAGGAATTAGATGCCACGTATCAGGCGGATATGGCACAGGAAATTCTGCGGTACTACCAGACGAAGGAGCCACAGGCTTTTGTGACGGATTATCTGAAGCAGGCAAATTACGAGACGATGCCACAGGCGGTACGTCAGTATATGATGGAGATGCTTGTGGAGAACCGCATGTATGATCAGGCATATTCCTGCATGGAACTTTACGGAATGGATCAGTTTGGTATGGCGGCCAAGGTGACACTTGCAAGCTATAAGATCCGTCAGCTTGCAGAGGAAGAGGAAGCGGATGAGAAGGTGCTGCTTCTTGCTGCCAATACTTTTGCAAACAAGAAATATAATGACTCGATCCTGGATTATCTGTGCCGGTTCTATAATGGTCCGTCGCAGATGATGCTCAGACTCTGGAGAGCAGCGAGAGAGTTTGAGATACCGGCCTTTGAGCTGGAGGAGAGGATTCTTGTGCAGATGCTATATGCGCAGGAGGATCTGACGACGGTTGAAAATGTGTTTGCCCACTATTATGAGGGAGATGGAAGAGATCTTGTCATACTTGCTTATATCAGTGCGCGCGCACATGCTTTTTTTGTGCAGGATACGCCGCTTAGTGAGGATGCACTGCTTGTCATCACAGATCGTTATGAGCATCATATGGAGTTAAATGATGCCTGTTGTCTGGCACTTTTGAAGTCACTTGCACAGGTGAGCCAGCCGGACGAAAAGCAGTATGAGATGGAAGATGCACTGCTCGCAGAATATACATGCCGGAATATGAACTTCGCCTTTTACAAGAAGTTAGATAAGAGGCTTGTGCACAAGTATCATCTCTATGACAAAGTCTTTCTGGAATACCGTACCAACCCGAAGAAGCATGTGGTGCTTCATTACAGCAGGGATGAGGACGGAGAGAATTTTGTGAAGGAAGATATGCCGGATGTGTATGACGGTATCTTTGTGAAGCAGTTCGTTTTGTTTTTTGGAGAGATGGTGCAGTACTATATTACGGAAGAGTACGGTAATCAGGTGGAGGTAACGCAGTCGAGCCGGCTCACAAGCACGGATGTGTACTCGCAGAAGGATGAGAGCCGGTATCATCTGCTGAATGAGATGCTGATGTCGGAGACGTTGCAGGACGAGAAATCGCTCTACCATAATATGAAACAGTATGCCGGATTTGATGAGGTTACAAAGAAAGTATTCAAGCTTATATAAAGAGGAATGACGATGGAGAATCCATATTATCTTGGCATCGATCTCAGTGATTCGTATGCCATGGTAAGCTTTTATGAACTGAATATGAGTGAGCCGGAGACGGTGAGCCTGATCGCCGGAAGCGAAAATTACCATATCCCGACGCTGCTTGCGCGACGCAAGAATGTCGGTATGTGGTATTACGGAGACGAGGCACAGAAGATGGCGAAGACCAGCGAGGTCATCTGTGTGGATTCCCTGCTGCGGCGTGCGGTCGCAGGAGAGATGATCGGTGTTGGAGGCGAGAATTACGAAGCGGTTGATCTGCTCGCGTTATTCTTGAAAAAAGTGATGGAGCTTCCCCTTAAGCTTGGCAATGGGCGGAGTGTGAAGAGGCTGACCATTACGGTGGATCGTCTGACGAGAGAGAATATGGAAGTGTTCTGGAAGGTGGCAAGTCGTCTGGAATTGACGGCGGATCGTTTTATGGTCGTGGATCACAAGGAAAGCTTCTACTATTTTTCGCTGAGTCAGCAGGAATCCTTATGGCTGCATGATGTGTTTTTGTTTTCCTGCGAGGAGAACAGTCTGTATTCCTATGATCTAAGGCGCGATATGCGCACGACACCGCAGGTGGTATCGATTCATGAGTCTTCCCGGTATACGCTTCGGGGAGACAGGGACAGTGCGTTTTCCGATATTATGAACAAGGCGTTTGAAAACCGGATCATCTCTACGGTTTATCTGGTTGGAGACGGATTTGATGGTGGCTGGATGAAGAATTCGCTCAACACGATGTGCCGCGGGCGCAGGGCGTTCATGGGAAAGAATCTCTTTTCCAAGGGGGCATGTTATGCGGCGGCCGTGCGGGATACGGAGGACTGGCCATATATCTACATGGGCGAGAATGAGATGAAGTTCAATCTGAGTCTTAAGGTAAAGGACAAAGGCAAGGTCGCATTTTTTAATCTGATCAGTGCCGGAAGAAACTGGTTTGAGACGAAGGGCGAATGTGAAGTGATCCTGTCCGGAAGTCCGGAGATTGATTTCTGGAAACAGCTGCCGAACAGTAGAGAGGCGAAGATCGAGACACTCGAACTTACCGATCTTGCCCGCAGACCGGATCGCACAACGAGAGTGCGCATTGTGGCGACGCCGATTGCGGATGATAAGATTGCGATCGAGATCAGGGATCTCGGATTCGGTGAATTTTTCAGGGGAACCGATAAGGTCTGGAAATATACGATGGTTATGTAGAGGTTGTTATGGGTGAGTTATTATATTGTCATGAACCGATCGCGGCACTTCCTTACTATGTGGAAGGGATAGGGATGAATCTCTATTCCATGGAGGAATTGTGTTATTACATTATGGAGAACACATTCCTTCTGGACAATTCTTTTATGAGTGAGGAATTGTGTACATGGGTCGAAAAACAGATGGGACTCTATAAGTTAGCGGAACAGCTGCGTGATATTATGCGCGGGAAGAGACTGCTTTCCGATTTTGTGCTGGCGATCTTAGAACAGAACGGTTACTGCACGATGAAAGAGATGCAACAGATTGTACTGACCATCCGGCAGATGGAGGAAAAATCGGACTTCGAATGCAATAAGATCCGTGCGGACCAGTTGATGGAAAAGGAAAAGTATCTGGCGGGAATCTACGAATACAAGAGACTTTTAGATTCTCCGGATGCGAAGGAGGCTTCGGCTCTGCTTCGAGGCAATATCTGGCATAATCTGGGAACCGCATATGCAAGGCTTTTTCTGTTCGAGGAGGCTGCAAAGTGCTACGAAGAGGCTTACCGGTTAAATGAGTCGAGAGAGTCGCTTCGGGAATGTCTGCTCTGCTTCCGGTGTATGCATGATGAGACGGGCTTTATGCGTAAGGCGATGGAACACAATATTGACGACATGGGGATGCAGGAAATCAAAAATGAGCTTTTCCTTGCAAGTAAGTCGGAAGCGCTTTTGCAGTTTGAGGAGCAGCTTGAGAAACTGGCGGAGGCAAAAGAGGGAACAGAAAAGACGCTGGCAAAGAATGAAATCAGTGATATTATTTTCCGGTGGAAGGAAGAATACCGCAGAAGCTGCAGAGTATAGGTGAGTATGTTTTTATCAAAAATATTTGGCAGAAGAAAAGAAAAATATGATGCGCAGGATTATGATCAGAGCGAGTATGCCAAGCTGCAGACCGAGAGTATTGTAGAAGAATTAAATCTCTCGGATGAAGCGCAGGCAAAGCGTTATGTCATTGATCTGTGCGAGCAGATGATCGCAGCTTCAAGAGAACTTGAGGATGCGCGCAGTGAGTATGACCTGGTCACGTATTATCTGACGGATATTCAGATCATTGAGGAATTGACGGAGGCGGAACGTGCACCGATCCTTGATTGTGCGATGCATGTCGCAAAGCTTGATAGGGAGCGTAATGAGTTTCTGAAGACGAAGCGAAAGCTTACCGAGACGCAGTTTGCACAGATGCAGGAGGAAGAGGATCATCTTCCGGGAATTATCAGGCGCCTTAGGGACAATGAGCGCTATATGGATGCGGTCAAAAAGGATCTTACATACTTGGAGGGACAGAAGCTTCAGTGGGCGATTCTAAGAAATGAATCCGTGCAGGCACAGAAGAATTTAGGCAGGGCTGCCAGATATCTGCTCGTTCTTACGGCAACGGTGTTTGCGATGATTCTGGCAGGTGCATGGTATTTTCAGTTTGACCGTGCGCTGCCACTTACCATTGCTGCTTTTGTTGCAGTGCTTGCCGGAACCTATGTACTGGTACGATATCAGGACGCTGCAAAGGATATCCGTAGGGCAGACGTGAACCGGAATCATGCGATCTCTCTTGAAAATCATGTGAAGATCAAGTTTGTGAATATTAAAAATGCGGTGGATTACACCTGTGAGAAATATCATGCACGCAATTCGCAGGAACTGGAGTATGTGTTTGAACAGTATCAGGATGAAGCGCGTGAAAAAGAAAAATTCCGCAAGACGAGCGATGATCTGGATTACTATTCCAAGTCGCTGGTGCAGTATCTGACACGGCTTCGCATGTATGATGCCCGTGTGTGGATCAACCATGCCAATGCGATTGTGGACAGCAGAGAGATGGTGGAACTGAAGCACAATCTGATCGAGCGCCGGCAGAAGCTGCGCGCCCGCATGGAGTATCAGATTCAGATAATCTCTGATATGAAGAAGGAAGCGAGAAGAAACATTGACCGCATCGGTAACTGCGGTCCGCAGATTGAGTCGATCATCCGCAAAATTGAATCCATCAATCCAGCATTATAGAGGAACCGGCGTTGTCCGGTTCTTTTGTTTTGCGAAAAAGTTCCCTTTTTGCCATATTCTCATATGATATAAGGAAAATTATTTTAGGAAGTCTTAAGAATATGGATTTTATGAATCAGACGAATCAAATGGATCATACACATCCTATGCGTCCGTGTATGCCGCATTCCCCGTCCGCGGATCAAAAGGAAGAATGCAGCTGGCAGACACCGGGCATGGCTTATGTTCCGTGGCAGAATTTTACAAAGGTGTATGATCCTAAGAAGGCTTTGCAGGCCGGAACGATTTTTCCGGAACTCGACAAACCATTTACCGGAAAATGCATGATGCGACAGGGAGGGCGATGCAGATGAACAGAGCAGGAAGCATGCAGCCGATGAATCAAAAGGAACTCTACGAATGGATTGCAACACTCGGGTTCTGTGCGGTGGATATGATGCTCTACCTTGATACGCATCCGGATGATGAGGCAGCATTGGATTATTTTAATCAGTGTACGCAGCTGTATCGAAATGCGAAGATGGCATATGAAAAGCAGTACGGACCACTGAATGCGTTTGGGGAGAGTAATGCTGACGAATGGAACTGGAACGAAGGTCCGATGCCTTGGGAAGGGGGAAGATGATCTATGTGGAGTTATGAAAAACGATTGCAGTATCCGATTAAAATCAGCACGCCGAATGCGAAGCTTGCGTCTTATATCATAAGTCAGTATGGCGGTCGGTACTGCAATACCCTATAACGGTCAGAAAACGCTAAACTACAAGCTTTAGGAACACATCAAGGCTTGTATTCTTACGATCGAACACGATGTGATCCACAACATTGCGCATCATATTCCCCTTCTGAATATAATTTGCCGATTCGTCCCGGAGCACCCGGAGCAGATCGGAGATGTTTTGCTTCATTTTCTTATCCAGATCCTCTTTTGAATATTTTACATCCGACAGGGTGAGTTCTTCAATCTCTTTTTCAACGGTCCGGCGTTCTTCCTCGAGCGCAGTCTTATTTGCCTTGTATTCTTCCAATGTATCAATTTCATTTAGGTATGCAGCCTTGATTCGCTTTTCCTTGGCGTCTATTTTCTGAAGCTGACGCTCGAGATCCGATAGTTTTGAACTTGCATCAACGGACGAAGAGGATATAACCGTGTAGGATAGCGCAGGAGAGTGCATCACAGCTTCCAAGTATTCGAGAACCATTTTCTCAATCGGACCGGTGCTGATGTAGTGAGATTCTGAACAGAAACCCTTGCTGTATTTCCAACATTGGAATCCACGCATATTGTGAGTACCGCCAAAAGCCAATGTGCCGCCGCATGAGGAGCAGATCAGCAGACCACTCAGCCAATGCTTGGCAGCGGAGATGTCACGAGACTTGGACTTGCGCATATTGAGAGAAAGACGTTTCTGGATCTCCTTAAAGGTATCTTCATCCCATAAAGCTTCCCAATTGCCATCTGCGTAGATCACTTCATCCACCGGTTTAAGCCGCCTGCCGCGCTCGGTGTAGTTCCATCTGGACTTGCCGATATAAAACGGATTTTCGAGCACATAACGCACGCCTCGGGCATCCCAAAGATTCCCACGCTTGGTACGATATCCGCTATCATTCAGCTTACGTGCAATCTGAAGCTGGGTGGATCCGGAAAGGAACATATCTTTGATCATAAGCGGAATCTGTACGGTATCCGGATTGATCACCGGCGGCTTCTTATCGCCCGGTGATGTGTAACCGATCGGGGCATCACTCTGATAATGTCCGCGCATGGCATTCTGCGTCATTCCACGCATTACCTCACCGGATAAGCGGATAGAGTAGTATTCGTCCATCCATTCGATGATGCGCTCGATCAGAGAGCCGAATGGACCATCTATGAGAGGTTCTGACACACTCACTACATCGACGTTGTTCTTCTTGAGCAAGGACTTGTATACGATGGATTCCTCCTGATTACGTGCAAATCGGGAGAACTTCCACACGATGATCGTATCGATCGGATGCTCCTTGGACTTCGCCAGCGCGATCATGTTCTGGAATGCCGGACGCTTATTGGCTTTCCGGCCGGAGATTCCGTTGTCCTGAAATATGTATTCTTTCGGCACGTCGATGGAGTCCTTCTTGGCATAGTCGAGCAGTAACCGAAGCTGCGCATCAGGAGAGAGTTCTTCCTGTTTGTCGGTAGATACACGGATGTAGATCGCCCCTGTCTTGCGTTCCGAAACTTTTTCTTTCATAGCACATTACACCTCTTTCTCTATATTGTATTGATTTTTGGGTACAAAAATAACAGCCAGCGTGGAACGGGTGTTCCGCTTGCGCAGCTGCTCCGAGAATGATACAATATGCTTGTCTAGGGCTTTCGTATCATTCGGGAGCTTGGTGGTCCTCTGCGTTGGTAGCGTTGGGGACCTTTTTCTTAATTAAATGTCAGTAAAAATATTGACATTTTGGAAACTGAAATATATAATATGCTCATGGTTAAGCCGACAAAGAATTGTTGGTACACCATTTACAAACGAAAGAACATAGAGCAGAAATGTTCTTATTATTTTTATGAGATAAGCTGATGGTGTTTCTGGTGTGTACCAGAAAATGTCTGTCAGCTTTTTCTCATTTTTATATATAATTTTCATACAAATCTATGTACATAATACAACGTTTAAAGTGAGTAGACTTCATGGCGTCAATACGATCTTCTTGAAAAATATTTTGGCAAATATTCCTAATCTCAGTTATAGTAAAATTGCTTATATTTTTGAGAAGCAAACCACATTTTTTATTTGCACCAACAAGAGAAGAAATTTGTACCTGTAGATCTTCAATATTCGTTATAGCAGGGACATTTTTAATCTGCTTTTCTATATTTAATGAAATAATTTTATTTATGCTATTATGCTCGTTTACATAATTGAAAAGCTTCATATTTTTTGTATAGTCAGGATAATCCTTAACATATTTAAACACTGGAAGTAAGCGAGTTCTGGAAATTGATTTAAATCGTTCTTTACACATTTGTTCAGAATCAAAATGTTTGTTATTATATAAAATGTCTTCTATAATTTCATCATCAGCAAGTGGACCATAACCAACTTTACTCAATATGTTTTCACGATATCCTATGGCAACTGCTAAAGGCTTAGATGATAAATCAATATTAGATAAATCATCAATACCAACAATGATGGATTCTGCATTATGGGTAGTGGCGTTTTCATCAACAATGGTTTTAATTATTTTTCGAGTATCTCTGATCCGTTTAGGTGACATGCCAGGGGTAATCTTATTTAGAGCATCATAAATTAAGGAATAATTGTCTGTTTGAATTTCTGTAATTGGTATCTCTGCACCATAACGGGTTGTGATAGTACGCCGAATTTCTATTAAACCTTTTTCGCCTTGTTTATAGCTTACAAAAACAAAATGTTCATCTATATTTGATAATTCTTTAGAAGTTAAACAACTCAGAAAATCGGAAATGATTTTTTGAATGTTTTCATCTGTAAAAGAATATCCAAGAAACACAATGGGCGACTCTGCAAATAAAGTAAGCATTTTGGCGATAATCAGTTTCCTTGTATCTGCAAATTTGTCATAATCATTCTCTGTAATTATTATTGAGTTAGCATCAGTACAACTTCCGTGTATTTTATAAATCTCTGCTATATCATAACTATCAGAGGAGAATAGTTCATTTTGATGCACAAAAACATGAAAGTCTTCATTAAAAATTTCTTTTTCAAGAAATGGATCATAATTAGTAGTAATAACAGCTGAAACTTTATTGCGTAAAGCTTTGAATTTGGAAATTTCTAAGTTGTTTTTTCCAGAATGATATACGCTACATTTCTTGAAGTAATAACACAAGAACATTTTATAAGGAGAAACACCAGTATTGACCCATTTGGGATTTTTGGTTCTACCTATTTTGATTTTTCTGTCAAAAAAAGCAGCGTTAAATTCATTTTCTATAAAGGTGGCAAGTCTAGCATTTGATTCAAAATCAGATAAGTTTTGACGATTATATTGTTCACGTAGTTTTCTTAATGGATAGTCATCGTCACTTACTTTTTTATATGAGCGTTCTAGTAATTGATTCCAATCTGGATAGTTATATAAATATCGTTTAGATATTCCGGAGCCAATAAAAAGAACTGGCATACGATTTTGTTCGATAAGTTTATCTAGTACAGTGTTTGTCATAATTTTTCCTCCTCTTATATTTAGGGGTTGATTTATGGTATAGGGGGCATTCAGTTCATTTAATAAAACATAAGGGTTATTATATTGTCCAGGTACTTGCTCTTGCTTTAGTAGAGCAGGGCGGTTTTAAATTGACAAAAATGTATGTATGACATATAATACACTTAACAGGAAAGCCGATAGATAGGTGTCAGCTATCTACTCCGGCGAAAAATCAATGGAAAATAACCGTCAACTTTTCTCAGGAGCTGGACGGTTATTTTTTATGTCTGAAATTACAAACTAGTGTAACAATAGCACATATCATTATCACAAACGTGAATAGATCAGAATATGTAACCATCGGCATCATCCCCCTTCACAGGCTCGGAGTAGATGCAACCGTTCCTCGGCTTCCCGGGTAAGTGTATTATATTGTCAGTACAAATTATTTTACAATATGTAATTCATAGGAGTTTGATTTCTTGGTTCTGGTAAGTACATGTTCGTTTTCTAATTTTCGTATCTCTCTTTGAATATCAGATTTTGAAATAGATGGCAATTTTTCATAAATATTTTTTTGTAATATACCATCATTATCGTTGACTATTTGTAAAATACCGGGGATGATAACATCTCGTTCTCGTATTGCGGAATTTAGGCTGTCTTGTATTATATCAGCATATGAATAACGGCTATTTTGCGAGTTATGCATATATTCATACATATCTTGAAAGTAAATGGTTCCGCCTTTACCTTTAGAATGTGCAATTTTTTTTGCTTTTTCGAAAGCAGCAAGAGAGCGCTCTAATAATTCAATTCGTTGTGATAAGTCATCTGTTTTATATGCAGCATGATATAAATATTCAAATTGATCGACAAGAGGACAAAGCTCACTTTCGTGCTTCATCATAAAATTGAAAGACAATTCTTCTTCGCGCTCTGTGCGGTGAAATTTGGGGTTATCTGATTCTTTTTCTGCACGGAGAGCTTCTTCATATCCTAATTGCATAAGGTATGGGATTTCCTCATCGGTGATAGGAGATCCATCAGCATGAACAATGGAGTTCCCATCTTGTATATATTGAATAGAAGGCGATAAAGTTTTTGTTTTTTCAGCAGTTGCATTTTGAGTAGGTAAATGCTTTTCGGCTTTTTTGAAAGTTATTCTTAATAAGCAATAGCCAATTATTAAGAATATCACTGCAAATACTATATATTCTATAGAATGTTCCCTGTTTGTAAAATAATTTATAATGCAACTTAAAGAACTTATAAGAAAAGCAATTCCTAACAATGCACAAAAAAATTTTCCAATGCTTTTCAATGTTTTTATCATAGTAGGTATCCTCTCCTAATGCTATTTATATAATTCAAGCACTCCCAGTGGCTCGAAATATATCAAATAGTTATCTTGTTTTGTACATAATCCATACTTTTCCTTATAGTAGTTTAGACAATCTATAAGAAATTCTTCCGTGACATTTAATTGTTCAGCAATCTCGAATTGGTTCTGGCATCCACATTTATACGAATCGATTAGATCATTAAGAGAGAGCAGTTTATGGTATGCCCAGATCCGGGCGTGCCGCTCCTGTTTGCGATTGGACACATCGGTCTGATCCATAATGTTCCCGACAGTGGTATAGTGATGTCCCAATTCCTCCGCAAGGACACATTTCTTTTCAGTTTCGATCATATCTTCTTTGATTGCAATACGATTACCTTTTATCCGTCCTTTGTTGGCTCGGAGTGGTTTTTCTTTTGTGATTAAGCAATTATTGTCTGCTTCTATTAGTAAATCATTGTATGTAAGCAAATATATCACCTCAAAGTAATCTTACAGAAAATAATGTCCTATAAAAAGGGCTGTTAGAATTTATCCCCATTCATAATTCCGTCATCGTGCTTCTGATCATCGCTGGATGAATTAGCAATGTGATGAGCTGCGTTAGGAAGTGCAAAAAAATCATCTGTTTTCATATAATCTTGCCACTTACCATTCTTATAAATTTGAATATATCCATTTTCTGGAATAAGTGATATTTGCCCTTCTACAAGTCTGGAATCTCGACGGTATTCTCTGTCAATAACTTCAGTTACATATTTTTGACTATCACTATTAAGAGCGCGATACTTTTTGATCATGTTCTTTTCTGGTAAAGAGAAGTCATCATCTGATGCGTTTAAAAGATAATTTGGTGTGATTCCCAATACTCCACATAGCAATTCAATTGTATCTGGATCGGGTCTGTTTTTGTCATTTTCCCAATCACTGATGGAGTTGTGCTTTGCACCAACTTGTGTAGCTAATTCCTTTTGAGTCATTCCTTTGGCATTTCGCGATTGTCGTAATTTTTCTCCAAATGTCACTAAAATCACCTCCTTCATTTATATAAGCAAGTATATCATCGCATTTCGAATTTGTAAATAAAAATTCCGAGAAAATCGAAAAAACATATTGACACTTCGAAATAACCGTAGTAGTATAATGGCGACTTCGAAAATATCGACAAGAAAGGAGGGGCTTCGAACTTGGAAGTTGGAATGAAGATCAAAGAGTATTTGGACACAAATGGAATTTCTCAAGCACATGTTGGAAGAGAGGCTGATATAAATTTAGTCAAGTTGAACATGGCGTTAAATGGAAAAAGGAGAATGACATTTGAAGAGTATTCGGCGATTTGCTATGTGTTAGGTTTAAATACAGATTATTTTCTGAAGCCGCGCATGCCGGATAAAAAATAGGAAGGGAGATAAGAGAGTGGAGATATCTGAAAAAGAGTATCTAGAATTAAAAGAGCAGATTAGACGGTTACAGAGCAAGGTTGATGGAATCAGCAATCCTCCCAAGGACCTTCGAAGCAGAGTATCAGAAACCCCGATATCGCATGTTAGGAATGTAAAATGTGATGAACCAATTTTTGATTATGTATATTCTTCGTGTGAGGCTTCGTGGGTTGAGTTTGTGAAACTAGCTAAGTTGCTTCACCGTCCTTCGGATAATTTTTATATGGATTCAGTATTTGATTGTCACGGACAAGATAGAAAACCATATATAAGAAGCTACAGAACTGGTGAAGCACCAAAGAAAATCACAGAGATGTCGGAAGAACAGATACAGGTATCAATAGATATGCTGAATGAACTTATTCCGATTTACAACAAGTATTTCCGGAAAACACATCAGACAGTGTTTTATTCAGAGAATAAGGATGGAATTTATAAGCCTGTTCAAGTATTCCGGGTTGAAGATGAGGAGATGCTTCAACAACAGAAAGGAGAGTGAGAACGTGACAGTAGCCGAGAGCAACGAACCGGTTGCAAGCAATATTGAGCGTGTCATATTGGAGAAAGGTTTAAAAAACATTGCAGTTGCAAAAAGAGCAGGATATACACCGAATTTACTTAGCTCAATGCTGAAAGGTAGAAAGATGATCAAGCCGTGTGACATTGTAAAAATTGCAGATGCGCTTGGAGTCTTACCAGGGGAATTATTTAAGAAAGGAGATGAGTAAATTGCAGATTGGCGGAAAAGAGTATTCAGAAATCCTTATTACAGATGCTGACGGCGGACTGCTTGCAAGTATCACGGATAAAAATGTTATTGAAGAAAAAAACTGTAAAGTTGTGTGTGTGCCAGTTGAAGATTAACCGAGGTTGTTGTTGCGGGAACTATCTGGGTTAGAAACCGGAGTTGGGACACCGTTAATGTTTCTGACATGATAGTTTTCATAGTTACCATTGTTTATTTGACGTACAAACTGAGCACGAGTCATATTGGCGCCAGTGTAATTGTCGTGGAAGTTGGTATTTCTTCCGGTTGAATTTTCGTGGGTTACGCTAATTCTTTTAGGCATATATGCACCATCCTTTCTTTGGTTGGTGGCACACACAACAAACATTGCGAGAACAAATGTTCATATGAATTATACAGAGCAAATGTTTATATGTCAATATAAAAAACACAATATATTGATATATAAGATGCAAAACTACACATTATGTGGAAATTGATATTGAAATCAAGAACCATGTACAGGCACAGTTAATAACATATTAACAGGAGGTGGGGTTATGGCAAGATACCCGAACAAGGCTACATACCGGACTTGGGTTAAAGATTCCCAGACAGGGGAATGGAAGCAGATCGACCCAAAAGATATACCTCAGGAGAAAATCAATGAGCTTTGCGACAATTTTGCTTTAGGCGCTGGATATACGCGAGCAAAGTAGCCACGGTGGTGGCTTGTCGGACAAGCAGAGAGGAGAACAATGAAAGCAGGAAATGTGTTGACAGTGATCGGACTTGCGGCGTTTGCAGTTGGGACATACATGTTGGATAGCGAGAATCCTGCCGGTCTGATCGCTGCCTGGATGTCACTCGGTGGACTTTGGATCATGTGGCTTGGCTACATTGTGAATGAGATCCGCGAGAGACGAAGAGAAACGAACCGGAGAGTTGAACGACTCCGTAAATCTGTATGAAAGGAGTAGGCTGTGTGTTGCTTAGTGATTACCACCTGCTACAGAGCAAACGCGATCCGGACCGCACGGACACCCAACGTAAGGGGAAAGAGACAGAAACGGACTTCCAGAGCGTGCTCGAAGCAGAACAAAAAAAGATGGACCCGCCGACCAAAGCATGAATCCATCTTGTAGGGTATTTCAGAATCGAGATGATCCTAAAACATTTCATCTTATTTTACCCGAATTTTTGAACGAAAGCAAGACAAGCGTGAGAAAAATTGAATATACCAGATAATTATGATTTATTCGCGCTGCGTGAAGCCGAGATGGGCGCAAAGCTTGATAACAAACCGGTGTGTGTATGCTGCGAAGAACCAATCCAAGATGATTATATGTATGACATCTATGGAGAAATCTACTGCGAGGATTGTATGATCGCGCAGTTTCGGAGGTCGGTTGACTGATGTATTACAGAACATGCCAATTTTGTGGCAGTAATTTAGATCCTAGTGAACGGTGTGAGTGCCGACAGGAGAAGAAGCAAAAAGATAACCGATTCATGGCGCTTTTTGGGTGCGATGAAAGCGGACAAATTGTTATGAAAGTAGAGGATTTTAAATATGCAGGAAATTAACTTTTCAGTACAGTTACAGAACGGAACCATTGATGCCAATTTTGAAAGCATTAAGGCTGCTTTGGCAACGGAACTTGATGTGTATAAGAGAATGGTCTTTACCGAAGATTCCAAGAAAGATGCGAAGGATACGGTCGCATACCTTAGAAAATTCAGCAAATCGTTGGATGATAAGCGCAAGGAGATCAAGAAAGCCTATATGGCACCATGTGATGCTTTTGAGGCGCAGGTCAATGAACTGAAAAAACAGGTTGAGGAGCCTATCAATTATATTAATCAGCAGATCGAAGCGTTTGAGCGTAAGCGTGTTGAGGAAAAGAAAGCACTGATCAAGGAAATCTATGCTGGTATTGCCACGGAGCATACAGAGGCCGCGGAGTATCTGCCGTTGCAGAAAATCTATGACAGCCGTTGGGAGAATGCAACTACAACAAAGAAAGCTATCACGGAGACGATTACCGAGCGCATGATCGGCGTAGATAAAGATCTTGCCACTATCCGCGGTATGGAATCGGAATTTGAGGATAAGGGTATTGAAAAATACAAAATGACATTAGCGTTGTCAGATGCCATTGCAACAATGAATCAGTACCAGAAGCAGAAAGAGGAAATCATGCGCAGAGAGCAGGAGCGTGCGACACGTCTTAAGGAAGAGGAAGCACGTAAGACGAGCGAGCCGGTACAGGAAGAGGCGAAACCAGTACAGGAAGAGACAAAGCCAGAGTCAACAAAGCCGATTCAGGGACGTGTAAAGATCATTGAGCCAAAGACATCGGCGGAGAATGAAATGTCTGATTACATTGCTTACAAGATTGTTGCTGATCCATTTCAGCTTGCACAGCTTGAAGCTTATATGCGTCAGCATGACATTAAGTTCCGGAGGGCATAAGAATGGCAGAAGCTGCAAGGAAGAAAATGAATATCTATGAAGCTATTTCCAAGTGCATGGAAGAAATCGGTGCAGTTGGTAAGGATGATTTCAATTCACAACAGAAATTTAAGTACCGTGGTATTGATGCGGTAATGAATGCCATTAATCCTGCACTGGTAAAGAATCACGTATTTATTGTGCCGGAAGTATTGGATCAACAGAGACAGGAGCGAACCACAAGCAAGGGGGCAGTATTGATTTATTCTATATGTCGGATAAAGTATACATTCTTTGCCGAGGATGGTTCCTGCATTGAAGCAATAACGGTTGGCGAGGGCATGGATTCCGGCGATAAGGCGACCAACAAGGCGATGGCGGTTGCATTCAAGTATGCATGCTTTCAGGTATTTTGTATTCCTACCGCAGAGATGGGTGATCCGGATGCTGAATCGGCAGAGGACGTTGCGGCTATTCCAGAGTTTGAACCCGCGACACCAGAGCAGATGCATACAATGAGTGATTTTATCTCGGCATATGCGGATATGTGTGAAAATGCAGGCGAGTCTGATATATGGCAGAACTTGAGGGAAAAATATCATTTTGAAAAGGTGGGAGAAATTTCAAAGGATCTAGCAGACAAGATTATTAAACAGGTAGAGACTTGGTACATGAAAAAGAAAGAGATTGATGCCTGATGGAAACTACAGGAAAGTTGATCGGAGCGAGTCGGACATTTGACGGATGTGGCATTATCCTCACTTTCGAGGTTGATGCTTCGGCATCCGGTCAGATTGAGAGCATGAAGCAAGATGATCTGCTCCGGATCAAGGCGGTTAAGTATCGCCAAAAGCGTAGCCTTGATGCCAATGCATACGCATGGGTGCTTATGACCAAGATCGCCAATCATCCGGATATCTCATCAAGCAAAGAGGAAGTGTATGAACAGATGCTGCAGAAGTACGGAACCTTTTATGAGGATGAGGGCGGATATATCACGATTACAGTTAAAAAAACGGTAGACATGACAAAGGTGTCGGGTCATTGGAAACACATTAAAGATAACGGTAATTTTGCATCCTATCTGATGATCAAGGGATCAAGTGAGTATAACACCGCGGAGATGGCACATTTTATTGATCGCATCGTGGAAGAGGCACAGGAGCTTGGAATTGAGACCGCTACACCGGATGAACTGGAGCGGATGAAGCAGGAATGGGGTGCGGCATGAAAAGGTTGCGAAGCGTATTTACAGACGATATGGACCACTGTTATTTTACCGGAACCGCTCCGGTGGAGAGACACCATATCTGGGGCGGTGCGAACCGAAAGAACAGTGAGAAATATGGCTTTGTGATTCCGCTGCGCCCGGATCTTCATCCGAATGGAGCACAGGCGGGCAAGAATGCGGCGGAGATAGATATGAAGCTTAAGCAGATGGCACAAGAATATTTTGAGGAACATTATGGGACCAGAGAGGACTTCAGGAGGATATTCGGCAAGTCAGTATTGTGAGGAATATATGAAGAATAGCAGGCGAAAAGGAAAAGAAGGAGAATTAGAACTTTCAAAGAAATTAAAGGAACATGGATTTGAGTGCCGTCGGGGGCAACAGTACTGCGGAGCAAATGGCGATGCTGATGTGATTGGACTGTATGGCATTCATATCGAATGTAAAAGAGTGGAGAGTCTGAATATTTACAAGGCTATGGAGCAGGCAAAAAACGACGCGTCGGATTTGGAATTACCGGCAGTGTTCCACAGAAAAAATAATAAGGGATGGCTAGTAACGATGGAATTTGATGATTGGATCAAATTATATAAGGAGGCGGATTTGGATGTCGGCAAAGGCGATTGATCTGACAGGACAACGATTCGGAAGGCTTGTGGTTATTGATAGGGCCGTTGAATTGCCCGGTGTATGGTGGAATTGCCAATGCGATTGTGGAAAACAGACAAAAGTCCGCTCTAGTCAATTGAGATATGGCATTACCAAAAGCTGCGGATGCCTTAGGGACGAACTGAGAGCTGAACATAATAAGCCGGTTCACGGAGAAACCAATACAAGATTGTATGATATTTGGCGCGGAATGAAGAAACGGTGCTATGTGAAGTCCTCGGCCGGATATAAGTATTACGGAGGCAGAGGAATCAAGGTTTGTGATGAATGGATTGCAGACTATAAAGCATTTAGCGATTGGGCAAAGTCAAACGGCTATGCTGATGGTCTGACGCTGGATAGGATTGATAGTAATGGAAATTATGAGCCTTCAAATTGTAGATGGGCAACATATATAGAGCAGGAGAACAATAGAAGATGCTGCCATTACATAGAAATCAACGGAGTTAAGCTTACAGTGGCACAATGGGCCAGAATTACGAATACACCAGTATCAACGTTAAAGGGCAGAATCAGCAGAAAAGGAGATGAAGTAGCTATAAAGATTTCGCTTACCAAGTGCAACTATGAGGGGGCGGGATAAATGGATAAAAGCAGTTTTGTCATGTATACGAAATATCTCCGGAACATTCAGAAGCTTACAATGGAGCAACGAGGATTGCTGTTTACGGCAATATTAAGCTATGCATCTGATCAAGAGATGCCGGAGCTGGATGCTGCTACTGATATGGCATTTAGTTTTATTCAGGAGCAGATGGATCGGGATCATGAGATATATTTTGAGAAATGCCGGAAACGTAGTGAAGCCGGTAAGTTAGGTGGAAGACCTAAAGCAAATGCTTTTAATGAAAACCAAAGTAAAGCAAAAAAAGCAAATGGTTTTTCTGAAAAGCAAAATAACCCTGATACTGATACTCATATTCATATTCATTCTCATAATCAAGATGATGAATTAAAAGAGAAAAAGAATATAGATTCTCTTGTTGAAGCAAATAAGTTATTTGAACGTGTATGGAAGATGTATCCGAACAAGAAAGGTAAAGGCCAAGTATCGGATGCCCAAAAGAAGCGGCTACTCGCAATCGGGGAAGATAGGCTTGTTAAAGCGATTGAACGCTACAGTCTTGAATTGCAGAAGGACGCCGGCTGGCGGAAACCACAGTACGGGAGCACATTCTTCAACAGTGGCTATGTTGATTATCTGGATGAGAATTATGAGCCGGGGCGATCGGTACCGCCGACAAAGGAGAATGCATTTAACAACTTTACTCCGCGAGACAATGACCTTGATGATCTCGAGCGTAAGTTGTTGAACAATGGGTTGGAACACCCGCCTTCGGGCGAAAGAGACATTTAACGCAAGAAACGCGAGGAATACCGAATAGTTATCACAAGCCATCTTGGTTACCTTGCAGGGGCGGAAACGCCCCACTTCCCAGAGGAGATTGAGAGCAATGTTGACAGAGGAAAATTTGGGATTTGTTGAGAGTGGTCCGGTACCCAAGCACAATGATCCCGAAGCGATAAAGAGATTTAAAGCTGCGCCGACCTACTACGGTAGCGGGCGGATCTGCAGCTATGGAGATAAAACAAAGGTGTGTGATCCGAGTTGCCGGTTCTGGAATACCTGCATCAAGGGCAGACACAGAGAGGAGAAGTAATGCACGGAGTAAATCAGAGAGAGCGGTTGATCCCGATGAGCGTGTACTGTAAGGAGCTTGCGAAGGCGCGTCTCGGTGATAATATCGCGAATCATATGGGATTCATTTTTACAGCGATTTTATATGACAAGTTTGATATGACGTTTAAGCAGGTCACGAACTTTTACAGCAAGACCGTTGAGCGCCGGAAAGCTTGGCAGGACGATGACAACGAAGAAATCACGAGCGAAAGCATGATGGAGTATTGCCAGAAAAAGAAAATCGATGTGATCAAGTGGGTGAAGTCGATCCCGATGCCGCAGAAGTTGTACATGGCGGATATTCAGAAAGGGCGCGCGGTGCTTGGTGCAGATCGGAACATCGAGAGTGCACTTGCATCCACGATGTATCTGACAATCCCGACACTGAAGGAGTCTTATCGGTTCTCGAATGCTAAGATCGAGGAATTTATGAAGTGGGTTGCCTTTTACATTGATTCTTATTGGCGCAAGCAGCCGAAGAGTAAGGAACATTTTCTGACGGATGAGATTATACGGAATCAGTTCATCGAGGATGAGAAGTGGGACATTGTAACAGGAAAGGCGGTGTAGATAAATGCAGTTTTTGGTGAGTCGATGTATTGATAAATTGGACCTGCGTAATAGCAAAACCTTAAATCCGATTAAGTGGTGGAAGAAAAATAAAGCCTATGCAATTCTTTTAGTTATCCTTGTGCTGTTGGATATACCAAAATATTTGCTCGTACAGCTGATGAAGATTATTTGCTTTATTCCGTATGCCATTTATGAAAAGTTGGACGAGTTTTATTAAAAGGGAGGATGCTCATGTACATGAATGTGATTAGAAGTCTTTGTTCTCTTCCAGCAACGGATTTGAACTTTACGGAAGAGCTGGAACGTGCTACATCGAATCAAATCCGGCTTGCAATCGAGACGATGGAACAGAGCAGCGGGAAGAATAAAGGCAGAATTGCAGCGTGCAAGCGTGAGTTGAGACGGAGGGACAGAGATGTATCGATGTAAGCACAGAAATCGAATTTGATTGGAACGATGAAGAATGAATGAAGAAATTAAACCATGCCCGTTTTGCGGTTGCCATGATCGCAGAGTAGGCGTGAGAAAAATGGGAAACAAAGGATATAGGATTATATGCGGTGAATGTGGCGGCGCTGGTCCGTATGTAAAAATTGAGGATTTTGCTAACAAGATGGATGCACAGGAAAATGCAAAGGAATCATGGAACAGGAGGGTGAACGATGAGACTGATTGATGCAGATGCATTTGAAAGATCGGTTATGTTTGGCGATGCCGAGGATATGCAAGATGTGTACAGAGTATTCCATTCACTCAAAATGTGAGTACAGAAAATCGTGTAAATTGCAGAAGATTTTGACGGAAAACAAAGATCTGAAAGCAAAAAATAAAGAACTTAAAGCGAAAGTTGAAGAGTTAGAAGTTGAAAAATCATGGCATGATTCTCCGGACATGATGGGAAAGTAGGTGGAGTAGATGGCAATTAAGCCGATTTTATTCAATACGGAAATGGTTCGGGCGATTCTGGACGGGAGAAAGACCGTGACAAGGCGATTAGTTAAATTCCTTTCGAGAAAAAATCCAAATTGGACAGGGTATGTTAAGGATGGATTGATGCTTTATAACGGAAGGAATGAGCCGTGTATCAAAAAAGCACCATATCAGCCGGGCGACATATTGTACGTGAGAGAATCGTATTCGGAATTGTCCTTTGGATATGTATATAAGGCAGACGGGGAGAATATAGACCATCTTGGAAATGTGATAAAGTGGCACCCGTCAATCCACATGCCGAAAGAAGCCGCACGTATCTGGTTAAAGGTTACGGATGTGAGGGTAGAGCGGTTGCAGGACATTGACGAGGATGGAGTGTGGAATGAAGGTTTTAGATTTACGCCGCCATGCTTAACCAGTGTATCAGCAGATGGACATACTTGTGATTTAGATGGTCCGTGTACGAGCCATATTAAATATTGTGATATGACTATGGGAGAGCTGTTTGGCAGGGAATTATGGGACAAAACCATTAAGAAATCCGACCTTGACCGCTACGGTTGGGATGCGAATCCGTGGGTTTGGGCTATCGAATATGAACGGTGTGAAAAGCCGGAAGGAGTGTGAAGTATGACTGAACTTGAATGGAAAGAAGTTGAACCAGAGCAGGAAGACTGGAAGAAACAAATTGATGTAGTTGCCTATTATGGAGATCTCGTCATAGGAAGCATTGTATATTGCGGAGAAGAAATAGGATGGAAGTCTGTCATTGATGGGCACATGGATTTTTTACAGGCAGAATTTCTGGAAGATGCGAAAGAAGAAATGATTGATGTGTTAGACAATCATTTCACAGACCAAATCAATTATTACAAAGAATTGCAGGAAAGCCTTGGCGAATTAAGGAGGAATGAAGATGCCTAAAGCAGTATTGGTTATGGATATGCCGGAATCGTGTGATATGTGCGATTTTGCAGACGATACACAGCCACCAAGGTATGGAGAGCGAACGTTGTATTGCAATGCTCCAGGTATTGGAGATGATGTGACAGATTATATTGCGTGCAGACCAGATTGGTGTCCGCTCCGGGAACTGCCGGAGAAGAAAGAAATTAATCATAACAAAAATCACTACATAAGTAACTTTTGGGCAGATGCAAAGAGAGTTGGTTGGAACGCCTGCTTGAATGAAATCTTGAAGTAAATCGAAAGGAGTAAGAGGTTTGCTGGCCAGCGTGAAAGAGCTCTTTACTCCGAAGATAATAATGGAATCAGTAAAAGAAAGAATGGAGAGAATCGGGGCATATGCAAAGATTGCTTCATTCATGCAAAAAGAGAAACAGGACTATGCATATAAGAGGAAATACGCGCAGATCAGAGCCGAAGAGTTCAGATCAGAATGTGATCGCAGAGGATTGAACTGCCACGTATCCGTTGGAGGTCTGGATAGTATCATTTTATACATATTTCTCCATGAGGTCTGCGGGATTGATGTTCCGGGAGTATCCGCATCGACTTTGGAAGATCGAAGCATCCAGAGGGTGCATAAAGCAATCGGAATTATAAATGTGCCGCCGCTCATGCGGGATGATGGAACCAGATGGACGAAACCGAAGGTTATACAAGAGTTTGGCTTCCCGGTCATATCCAAGGAGATTGCCGGGAAAATCGAGTTGCTGCAGAATCCGACAGAGAAGAATAAGACGGTCAGGCACGCAATCATAACCGGAGAGACCGGGGAATACGGTGGCTGGCAGAAGAATTCGAAGATGCAGCTTAATCAGCGGTGGTTAAAATTGTTCGGTGGGTACGAAAATGAAGCCGAAGGATGCGACTTTGGGAAACCGGATTTCTTGGTATCAGCGAAATGTTGCTATTACCTTAAGGAAAAGAATTGTGATGACTGGGGCAAGGAACATAATAGTGTCCCTTATCTTGGATTGATGGCATCCGAGGGCGGCAGACGTGCCAAGAGCCTGCGGATGAATGGATGTAATTACTTCGGTGCATCCACAATACGATCAGCGCCGTTTGCAATCTTTCACCGGCAGGATATTCTTACGCTTGCCTTGGAGATGGATGATCTCTGGAAGAACGGATTAAAGGAAGAGTATCGTGATGCCGGACTTGAAGCAGGGCGAATAACAGAATGCTTCCAGATGCCGGAGTCTTTGATACCAGAGATTTACGGTACGATTGAGAAAAGGCCAGACGGCACGTTGTACACGACAAAAGCGCAACGTACCGGATGCAGTATGTGTGGTTTTGGAATCCACATGGAGAAACGACCGCATCGGTTTGATCTATTATATGAGAGCAACCCGAAAGAGTGGGATTATCTGATGTTCCACATGTGCAAGGACAAGGACGGGAATGATTATGGATGGGCGAAAGTGCTGGACTATATCGGTGTCGGATGGGATCCGACAACCATCGGTGGTAATTGCAAGGGGCAGATGAGCCTAGAAGATTTTATGTAAAGGAAGGAGATTACAAATATGGAAACAGGTGCAAGACCAAGAGGAACTGATGGCGCAAGAGTTATTCAGGTGATTGAGACAAAATCACTTATGGGAAGTGGATTAAACGAGAAGGATAAGTGCAGAGAGGTAAAACAATATTGGAGTTTTGAAGGAGTGTTATTGGCTGAGAATGATCCGTGCACAAAAGAAACAGAGTAGTTTCCTACTCCGTTTTCTTACGTGCTGATTGTTTGGTTTCATCAATGCCTATTATATCAGCATAGAGAAGCTCTTGTTCATGACGGCTGATATACCATTGTTCAAGAAGATGCTCTATAAGTTTGATAAGCTTTTGCGCCTCATCTGGATCTATATCAACAATTAAGTTAATATCCTTTTCCATGTGGGCACCGATATTACCAATGCGACGAACACCGTCAATTACACGCCATTGTGTGGCTGGTATTTTATCTTCAAGTTCTCCAATAGCTTTTGAAAGATTGGTTTCTTTTATACCCCAAAAGTCACGAATCATTCCTTGGAGACAACGTCGCGACAATGTCGCAGATGCCTTTGGACTTAAATTGACGATGGCACATGCCTCTTCATAATCTTGACGAATTGCTTTTGGTATGTAATCTGGAAATTGTTTTGCCAGTGATTGGGGCTTAAGAATAGTGTTGATATCTTTAACGGATGGTCCCACTCCTTTCGCAAAAACAGTATATCGATTGCAATTAGGACATTTATAAAAACTAAGTTCTATGTTTGAATAAGTGTTTTCCGACACACCGCGTGAATACTCATATCCGTCCGAGGACTCGAAACTTACATTTCGTTTACATAATGTATCATCAGAGATTGCCATAGAAGATGAGCAAAACGGACATTGAAAGCTAGACATAATTACCTCCTATAAATTAAAGCTTGCTATTATTATACAACAGTAAAAATAAATCTACAACTATAGAAAGGAGCCGAACCTCCGGCCGGGGTAACGATATATCGGGTTCCTTTTGAAAAATGAAGAATAGTGAATTAAAAGAATATGTAAACAGTTTTCCGGATGATGCACCAGTGAATATTGCCTGTGCGAATCCAAGAAAAAGAAAACTGTACAAGTTGGAAAATGTAATATGGGTGACAGACCAAGGGCAGCCTTTGATCCTTATTGACATTGGAAAAGAATCGGATATGGATGCAGAAATGATATCCGCTTGCGAAGCTGATGAAAAGTCCACGGATGATCTGGAAGGGCAGATGCAGATCGAGGACTTTCCGGAGGTGATGCCATGATTAACGGAGAACTGATCGTTGACAACTTTGCCGGCGGCGGTGGTGCATCCACTGGAATTGAGTTGGCTACCGGCTACAGTGTAGATATAGCCATCAACCATGATCCGGAAGCTATAAAAATGCACAAGGCAAACCACCCAAACACCAAGCATTACTGTGAAAATGTGTGGGCGGTTGATCCGATCAAGGCATGCAATGGGCATCCGGTCGGACTTGCCTGGTTCTCGCCGGACTGTAAGCATTTCAGTAAGGCAAAAGGCGGAAAGCCAAAGGATAAAAACATCAGAGGTCTTGCATGGGTAGCCTTAAGATGGGCAGGACTTGTTAGACCGAGGGTTATCATGTTGGAGAATGTGGAAGAGTTCAAAACATGGGGACCATTAAACAGACGGCATCATCCGATTAGGGCAAAACAAGGCAAGACATTTGAGCGGTTTGTGCAGCAACTTCGGGAGCTTGGCTATGAAGTGGAGTTCCGCGAGCTGATTGCCGCCGATTATGGTGCGCCGACCATGCGCAAACGATTCTTTATGATCGCCCGGTGTGACGGCAAGCCGATTGTATGGCCAGAGCCAACACACGGACCAGCAGATAGTGAAGAGGTAAAGGCAGGACTGTTAAAACCATACGTTGGAGCGTATACGCAATTGGATTTTTCTCTTCCTTGCCCGAGCATATTTGATACGGCAGAGGAAATCAAAAAGAAATATGGAATCCGTGCGGTGCGACCACTTGCACCCAAAACGATGGATCGGATCGCAAGAGGACTGAAAAAATTCGTTTTGGATAATCCAGAACCATTTATTATCCAGTGCAACCACGGTGGCGAACGCAGGCCGAACGACATCCGAGAGCCGATGCCTACAATCACCGGAAAGCATGGTTACGGGATTGTGGAACCATACATGGTACAGTGCAAATACAATAATGAGGCGCAGGACGTTCAGAAGCCAATAGGGACTCTTACGACAGTTGGCAGCCACTTGTTAGTTGAGCCATATATGGTACAGATCGGGCAGACCGGGTTCACAAAGGATCGGAGTAAGGATGTGAGAGAACCCCTTACAACGATTGTGAGCAAGAATGAACATTGCCTTATCAGTCCAACTCTGATTCAATATCATTCCGAGACGGCGCAGGGAGAAGTCAGAGGACAGACGATTAAAGATCCGATTATGACCGTGGATGGTTCGAACCGATACGGATTGGTTACATCATTTTTGAGCAAGTTCTATAAATCGGGAATAGGACAAGACGAGAGAGAGCCGTTACACACAATCACAACATCTGCCGGTCACTTTGGCGAGGTCAGAGCGTTTCTGATCAAATATTATGGAGATGCCACAGGGCAAGACATCGAAAAGCCACTTGATACAGTTACAACCAAGGACAGATTTGGATTGGTGACGATCGAGGGTGTGGATTACCAGATTGTAGACATCGGACTGCGGATGTTGGAACCGAAAGAGTTGTACGGATGTCAAGGATTTCCAGACGATTACATAATCGATCACGATTATACCGGCAAGACATATCCGAGAAGTGAACAGGTGCGCAGATGCGGCAATGCAGTGTGTCCGCCGATTCCTGCGGCATTGGTCAAAGCCAATCTACTAGAGTTATGTGTGGCAGAGCGCACGCCGAATATGAAGATTAAAACAGAGCAGACCGGACAGCTCCGGTTTGCCTAGTCTTTGAATTTTAGAATCAGATAACAAACCCAAGCGAACATATAGCACCTCCTACTATCTAGTATATGCGGGTGGAGAGAAAATGATTCGCTGGGGGATGCACGTTGACAATTGAATATTGACGGTTGGCGTAGTATAATCTTTTTATTACAAATGAGAAGGAGTATCAATTATGAGTGCAACCGATTTTTTGGCAGCATATTTGTCATTTATTTTCATATGCATAGGAATCGAAATATACATATTTTTGAATAATAAAAGTGCGTATTTAAAAATTTCATATGATGCATTGAAGAATATATGCGAATCTTATCGTGATGAGGATATAAGAATTATTTCAAAAGAAATAAATAGATTCTATGAGGAATATGTACAAGAGGATGCACAAACAAAAAAATTTTTCTCGAATGTAGTTGTTTGGATGGACGCAATTATATTTAGAGTGGATTGTGGTCGCAAAAGTGCAGTCATATTGAAAGAATATATATGCATTTTAAAACGCGCGCGAGACGTGTTGGAAGAACAAAATCCATATAATAAATGTGAAAAGCATCAACAAGATATTTTGCGTGATATTGCGAAGTTGGACGCAAACGAAATTGTTGTTCAAAATATTCTTAAGAGAACGGAAGATGAGTTCTTGCGTTTGTCTACAGATATAAGGAAAAATGAAAGGGCTAACAGGATATCTATTACATTAGGCGTGGCAGGAATTGCAGTTTCTGTTATTATGGCATTCGTAAAGTTTTAGAGAAAACCAACCGTCAAATACGATGGTTGGTATTTTTTTGCTCAAAATTGAAAGGGGGAATGCCTGTGGACGAAAAGGAAGTATTTGAGATATGCAACCAGGTAGATAGCTACATCGCTGCGGAACTGACGGAATCCATCGTGCTCGGGACAAGCTACGATATGCTGGAAGCGCACCACGGCATTCTCCCGATTAGTAGGAATGGTTTTTACCGGAAAAAGCAGAAAGTAAAAAATATTTTGGAGAAAAAGTATGGACGTATAGTGGAAGAACAAAACGGACAGTTGAGGATGGTGTGGTAAGAAAAGTCTTTGAATGCTTTAATTTATGTGCTATCATTATAAATATAAACAGAATAAAAGGAGGGAAAAATATGTGGTGGATTATGATAAGTTGCGTTGCGATTGTATTGATAATTTTGTGTATAGTTAAATTTTTCCTCTATTTTTATAAAAGACGGAATATAGGAAAAGATTTTTTTAAGGAAAGCGAAAAACCTTTTGGGAAAAAGGCGCCTGAAATGTATTATGATAAGCAAATGATGTTTAGAAAGTGCTACGGTTTTTTTATAGGTGTTCATTATTTATTGGTAATTATGTCAATTTCGTTGACAACTATAACTATATATATGGTTATGGATACAAAGTTGGAATTACTATCTAGGATGGTGGTAAGTGTGTTAGCCGCAGTGTCCACTAATTTACAAATAGTTTTGAGATTCGATAAAATAGCAGAAGGGTATATTTGTGCAATGAGAATTTTGGAACAAGCAATTTTGGAATATGAGGAACAAGAGTCTGCGGAATTAGATGTTTTGTTACAAGCAAATAAAAAGTCAGAAGAAATTATACATAATATGTATCAATAGGATAGAGAAAATTGATACAAATCCGCTAAATTTTCATGCTAAAATGACCATAGAGTAGTAGTTGAACATGGGAAAAAAAATAGGAGTCAACAAAGAGGACGAGAAAAAGTCCTCTTTTTTACGTTCTAAATTGGTACAAATCCATATCTTCCCCATGCTAAAATTACTATAAAACAGTAATTGGACAGGGGGGATATGAGTGGAGAAAGAGAACGAACTGAAAAGGGAGTACCTAAGATCATACATACCAGCGGTGCATGCAGCAAAGCGGATAGAAGAAGAGATCGAGCAGTTGCGCTTGGACAAGATGGCACCGTCGCTGGTGATGGATGATATGCCACATGCGCATGGTCAGAAGGATTTGTCAGACTATGCAGTAAAGTTGGATGAGTTGGTGAGCAAGCTGATTAAGGCGCGGTATGAGCGCATTGATCTGTATGCGGAGATTTTTGCAGATATAGAGCGTCTGGAGGATGAATCGGAACGAACCGTATTGACATACCGCTATTTGCGTCGGTATAGCTGGGAGAAGATATGTGTAAAGATGGGATATCAATGGGCGCACGTTCACAGAATTCATGCAAGAGCTTTACAGAATTTCAATCCGACTGGCATATATTATCAGATTCTTGTAAAAAAATTAAAAGATGATACACAATGATACACTTATATGTGCTATGATAATATCATGAAAGAGCGTGAGAGGAAGCAGATTCCCCTTGCGCTCTTTTTATATACCCCCACGGGAGCGCCTAAACAGACGCTCCCTTCCCCCATAAAGAGGTAGCTGCATGAACAGAGACGGTTATAGCGATCCAACGGCTGAACGCGCAGTAGCGCATGTCATGCGTGAGTATCGAAAAAAGAAACAGGCAGGTGGTAATATTGGCAAGGAGTCCGAACGAAAAGGCAGAAAAAGCCCGAGAACTGTATAAGGGTGGAATGAAGCTGGTTGAGATTGCAAGTCAACTAGATGTTCCTGCCGGGACAGTTCGGAGATGGAAAAGTACATACCATTGGGATGGAGAGCAACAAAGCGAGCGTTCGGAAAATCAAAGCGAGCGTTCGGAAAAGCAAAGCGAGCGTTCGGAAAGAAAAAAGAGCGTTGTGGAAATGGCTGTAGCTGATGAAGTCAAGCAGGTGGTACAGAACACCGATATGACTGATAAGCAACAGCTTTTTTGTATACATTACATTCGTTGCTTTAATGCTACAAAAGCATACCAGAAAGCATATGGCTGTGATTATGCAACGGCTCTGGTGAATGGCCCGCGATTGCTAGGAAATACTAGGATAAAAGAGGAAGTCCTGCGGTTAAAGCAGGCGCGTCTCAACCGGGAGTTTCTAAGCGAGGCTGACGTCTTCCAGAAATACATGGATATTGCTTTTGCTGATATGAACGACTTTGTTGAAATACATGCGGGATTCGCGCTGGCAAAAGATGAAATCGATGGAACGATTATCAGCGAAGTGGGTAACACAGCGAATGGCATAAAGATAAAACTTGCCGATCGTATGAAAGCCCTGCAGTGGCTTTCTGATCACATGGACCTTGCCACTGAGAAGCAGAAAGCAGAGATTGCATTGCTGAAATCCAAAGTTCAGACGGACGATGGCGATGAGGTCGCAGATGATGGATTCCTTGAAGCTTTGAATGGTACTGCTGCGGAGGATTGGGGCGATGAAGAGAATCAGTAAGATTAAGCGGATTTTCAAGTTCAAGCCATTTTCAAAGAAGCAGCGCAAAGTATTGAACTGGTGGTGCGAAGATTCTCCGGTTAAAGATAAGGATGGCATTATCGCCGATGGTGCTATCCGGTCCGGAAAGACAGTGAGCATGTCACTTTCGTTTGTTATGTGGGCGATGAACTCATTTGACGGCGAAAATTTCGGTATGTGTGGTAAGACAATTGGCTCTTTTCGTAGGAATGTACTGTTTTGGCTTAAGCTGATGCTCCGTAGCCGCGGTTATACCGTGGCAGATCACAGAGCTGACAATTTGGTCATTGTTTCCCGAGGAGGCGTGACCAATTATTTCTATATATTTGGTGGCAAAGACGAACGATCGCAGGATCTCATTCAAGGCATTACCTTGGCTGGGGTCTTTTTTGATGAAGTTGCGCTGATGCCGGAAAGCTTCGTGAACCAGGCAACCGGACGATGTTCTGTTGACGGTTCAAAATATTGGTTCAATTGCAACCCAGATGGACCATATCATTGGTTCAAGACCGGATGGATTGATAAGCGAGAAGAAAAGCATCTGTTGTATCTGCATTTTACGATGGATGACAACCTAAGCCTGTCGGAGAAAATCAAAGAACGATATCGAAGTATGTACACCGGTGTATTCTATCGCCGGTACATTCTTGGTTTATGGGCGATGGCAGAGGGCATCATCTATGATATGTTTGATACTGCCAAGCATGTGATATCGAGTCTGTCGGGATTGGTTAATGCGAATTATTATGTGTCCTGTGACTATGGTACGCAGAATGCAACCGTGTTTTTGCTATGGTGTAAGGATGAATTGGGACGGTGGGTATGCTGCCGCGAGTATTATTATTCCGGTCGTGATGAGGAACGACAGAAAACGGATACCGAATATGCGGATGATCTGGAACAATGGCTTGCCGGGATAAAACCGGTAAAGATTATCATTGATCCGTCCGCAGCATCGTTTATAGCAGAACTAAAGAAGCGAGGCTATGCGATCAAGAAAGCGAAAAATGATGTACTAGACGGCATCCGTTTTGTTGCATCCCTGTTGAATCAGGGGAAAATTGTGATTAGTGATCAGTGTCCGAACACAATTAAGGAGTTCGGATCATACATATGGGATCAGAAAGCGTCCGAGCGCGGCGAGGACAAGCCGATAAAGCAACATGATCATGCGATGGATGCGCTACGATACTTCTGTTATACGATTATTCGTAAACCGTCAAGCATTGACATTTTGAAGTGAGGTAATCAATGGATATAGAAACAATGAAACAACTGATAAAAAAATATGAGGCTGGACATACGGACTTTGTTGTGAGGGCAGAGATTGCCGAGCGTTATTACCGTAATGAGACAGATATCTTGTATCCGCCGAAGCGAAAAGATGAGGACGAAGCGGAAAAGCCATTGCGCAACGCTGATAACCGGATCCCGCGCAACTTCCACGGCTTGATTGTTAATCAGAAGGCTTCATATGCATTTACTGCGCCGCCACTGTTCGATGTAGGAAACACGGCAAGCAATAAACGTGTTACTGAAGCTTTAGGCGACGAATATGCAAAGAACTGCATGGAACTGTGTGTAAATGCCGCGAATACGTCAATTGGCTGGGCACATTATTGGACAGGCGATGATGGGTTCGAGTGGGCAGTCGTTCCGTCCGAGCAGATCATTCCGGTGTTCGATCGTAGTCTGAAAAGAAAGCTGATCGGACTGATGCGAGTATATCCTGACATTAACGACGCAACCGGTGACAGTTACACCGTGTATGAGTATTGGACCGATACAGAGTGCCAGGCATTTCGAAGAAGAATCGGCGATGAATTGGATATGCTTACATATTATGATATGTTCATAGATCCGGACAGCGGTGATATGATTTCTGATTATTGCCATGAGTCTGGGGAAGTTCCATTCATTCCTTTTTACAACAACAATATCCATTCGGATGATTTGAGAAATATCAAGCCGCTGATAGACGTATATGATAAGGTCTACAGCGGCTTTATTAATGACTTGGACGATGTTCAGGAGTTGATTTTTGTGCTGTCCGGATATGGAGGACAGGATCTAAATGAGTTCCTTTCAGATTTAAAAAAGTATAAGGCAATAAAAATTGAAAGTGACGAAGATGGATCAGTGTCAACACTTAACATCGAGATCCCAATCGAAGCGCGCAACAGTGTTTTGGATGCAACCCGAAAGGCTATCTTCGAACAGGGGCAAGGCTTTGATCCACAGCCGGAGAACTTCGGGAATCAGTCGGGCGAAGCGTTGAAATTTATGTATTCACTTTTGGAGATGAAAGTAGGGCTGATGGAAACGGAGTTTCGATTGGGGTTTGCGCGACTCGTGAGAGCCATCTGCAAGCATCTTGGCATTGAATGTGGCACAATCATTCAGACATGGACCCGTACCTGTATCAAGAATGATACGGAGCAGGCACAGATCTGTAAAGATTCCGTCGGAATTGTCAGCAAAAAGACGATTCTGAAAAATCATCCACTTGTGGAAGATGCAGATGCCGAGTTGAAGCAGATTGAGAAAGAGGAACAGGAAGCGCAAGAAAAAGCAGATCTATATTCGGGAGCGTTTGCTGGGAATGGAGATAACGGAGATGGCAAAGCTGATTTCAAAGATAAAGACGATCAGAGAGGACAATGATGGCAAATGCTGAATATTGGAAGAGACGATTCAAGTTAATAGAGGAAGCACAGCACCAACAGGGATTGCAGTGTTACGCCAACATTGAGAAACAGTATTCCAAGGCACAAGCACAGATTGAAGCCAAGATTAATGCTTGGTATCAACGCTTTGCAGATAACAACCGGATCTCACTTGTTGAGGCGCGCCGCCTTTTGAATTCTGATGAACTCGAAGAACTGAAATGGAATATTGATGATTACATACGTTATGGCAAGGCAAATGCGCGTAATCAGCAGTGGATGAAAGAACTTGAGAATGCATCAGCAAAGGCACATATCAGTCGATTAGAGGCTTTGAAGCTTCAGATGCAGCAGTCGTTGGAAGTGATGTTTGGCAATCAGTTGGATGATGTCGATGCGATGCTTAAGGGCGTTTATGAGAGCGGATATCTCCGCACTGCTTTTGAAGTACTGAAAGGCATCGGTGTTGGTTGGAGTTTGGCTACTCCAAACGATGGGTTTATCTCAAAGGTAATCAATAAGCCGTGGTCAGCTGATGGTCGCACATTTTCAGACAGAATATGGACAAACAAGCAGAAATTGATTAATGAATTGAATACAACGTTTGTCCAGAATATAATTACCGGTGCAGATCCGCAAAAGACGATTAATGATATCAGCCGCAAAATGAATGTGTCAAAGCAGCAGGCGGGAAGGCTTGTAATGACTGAGCAAGCGGCATTTTCCAACGCGGCACAGTATGATTGCTTTAAGTCGCTTGGGGTTGAGCAGTTTGAAGTTGTAGAAACCTTGGACTCTCATACATGTAGTTTGTGCGGTGCGATGGATGGAAAGCATTTCCCCATGAGTCAGTTTGAAGTGGGAATGACCGCACCGCCGTTTCATCCAAACTGTCGTGGGTGTACATGTCCTCATTTTGATGACGAATTTGATTCTATCGGGAAGCGCGCGGCGCGTGGCGAGGATGGCAAGACGTACTATGTGCCAGGCAATATGACATATGAAGAATGGAAAAATTCATTTGTCGATGATGGTGTGCCAGATGAAAAATTTACAACCAAAAGAAAATCGACAGATGGATCGGTGGAAATACCTGATATTAAGTTTGCAACGAAGAAAAACTCTATAATTACTGCGAAACAGAAGTTTGAAGATATGATGACGGTATCTAAGGCATACGATGAATTACCAATCAGAGTAAAACAGACTTTGAGTGATATAACATTTGAATTCGGGTGGGATGGAAGTGCTTGTGATATCGTAAATAGGGCAATTAGAGTTGGAATCGGCACCAGCAAAGCGGAAATATTCCATGAAGTAGGGCATCTTATCGAAAATTACATGATGGATCAGAATGTTGTTGCAAAATACAAAGAATATCTTGTTGATGGATTATCCTATAGTGATATAATGATAAAGACATATTATAATAGCATTGGAGAACCCATAAATATTTATATATTAACAGGCAATCGATTTGAAAGTGAGTATCAGGCAAGGTTGTACGTTAATAAAATGTCAGATGCTTTGAATATTGATGGAACAATTAACACAGATTTACTAGGAGAAAGTATATCTGAAGCATTTAGAAAATATATGAACAATGAAAGTGTATCTGATGAAGTAAGAAAGATAATAGAAGGTGTCGTTTTATGAGTGATAAAGAGGAGTTCTTGAAAGTAAAGACATATGAAGAATACGACAGAAGAAGGGATGAATTTAAGAACCTTGATGTTCGGGATTTAGAAATCTTGAATCACTTTAATGACTTATTTCCAAAGTTGGAAAAAAGCGGTTGGGAAGATGGAATAATTGTAGAAGCATATAAAGACCCGCCCAATAAGAGAAAACAGTAAGTTGCCACCAGTCAGAAATGATATGGTGGTATTTTTATGCACAAAATTAATAATAACAGGGCAACCGGAAATCTATGAACCGAATGGCGCAGAGGTGACGCCAAGTAAGTTCTTTCGGTAGTCCTGTTTTATATGCCTTTTTCCGCAGGCGTTAAAGAACGGTAGTACTCATCTGGAGAATAAACAGAGAATCCCAATACCCGGAGAGCGGGAATAAAAATCTATGGAGGATAAGAAAATGGAATGGTTAAAGGCAATTTTGGAAAAAGCTGAAATCAAAGACGGAAAGCTGGATGTGGATGCAGTCATGAATGCTGCACAGAAAGAGTTCCCGAAGTATGCGGTACCAAAAGAAGACTTTAATACAAAGGTCGAGGAACTGAAAACCGCAAATGGAACAATCGAGGAGTTAAAGAAATCCAATGGTGACAATGAGGCGCTGCAGAAGAAAATCGGAGATTATGAGATCGAAATCAAAAATCTCAAGAAGAATGCTGAGAATACCTCAAAGACATATGCACTGAAGGAATCTCTCACCAAGCAGGGAGTCCTTGATCCGGATTATCTGATCTACAAGGCGGGTGGACTTGATAAGTTCACATTTGACAAGGAAGGTAAACCGGTTGGTGTAGAGGATGCTTTAAAGCCGTATAAGGAAGACAAGATGATGGCGCATCTGTTCAAGCAGGAGCAGCAGAAGCCGCCATATCATCCGAATGGTGGAAGCGGCGGCAGTGGTACCGACAATCCATTTGCCAAAGAGACGTTCAATCTGACCAAACAGGGCGAACTTTTAAAAACCAACCCAGAGCAGGCGAGAGCGATGGCCGCAGCCGCTGGGGTAACAATCTAATCAATTTAAGGAGGTAACTATTTATGGCAATTACAAAAATTGCAGACGTGATCGTACCGGAACTGTTTAACCGGTATGTCATCAACAGAACTATGGAACTGTCCGCATTCTTCCAGAGCGGAATTGTAGTAAACAGTCCGGAATTTGATGCACTGGCATCTGAGGCGGCAAGAACCCATAATATGCCGTTTTTCGAGGATTTACAGGGAGAGTCAGAACCAACACTTGAAGATGTTAAGATGACACCGGCAAAAATTGGTTCAAACAAAGATGTATCAACAACCATTCTGAGACAGAAGATGTGGGCGGCAACTAATTTGTCCGCGGCACTTGCTGGAGCAGATCCGATGAAGGCAATCGGAGATCTGGTTGCGCAGTATTGGGCACGTGATATGCAGAAAGAGTTAATCGGAATCCTTGCAGGCGTATTTGGAACTACGACAGCCGGCGAGAGTGGAACACCAAAAGCAGAAACCAGAATGGCAGATCATATTCTGGATCTTACTACAGGAAAAACAGATGCGGCAAAAATGATTGGAGCTTCACCGTTTATTGATGCCTGTCAGCTGCTTGGTGATGCGCAGGCGCAGCTTAGTGGTGTTGCTATGCATTCAGCTACAAAGTCTTACTTAAAGAAGCTGAATTTGATTGAGACGGAGCGTGATTCCACAGATGTAGAGTTTGATACCTATCAGGGAAGACGTGTCACGGTAGATGATGGATGCCCAGTAAATGCAGATGGAGTATATACGACTTATCTGTTCGGAAATGGAGCAGTAGCTTATGGCAACGGTTCTCCGGTTGGACACGTTCCAACAGAGGTGGATAGAGACAAGCAGACAGGCGGTGGTATTGATTATCTGATCAATCGTAAAGCATTTATCTTGCATCCGAGAGGAATCGCATACACCGGCGTAAAACGCGAGCATGTGGAGACTCCGACGCGAGCAGAACTTGCTCTTGCGGAGAACTGGAAGCCGGTATATGAGCCAAAGCAGCTTAGAATCGTTGCAATCAAGCATAAGATTGGGTAGCCTATGGAACTTGCAAAGTTAAAGGCACTCCTTGGAATTGGGGACGATTCCAAGGATGTGATCCTTGAATTTGTTATTTCGGATGTGGAAGAAACCATTAAGAACTATTGTCATGTAGATACGGTACCGGACGGACTTGTGAACACCGGTTACCGCATGGCGATGGATCTGTACCGGAATGAGAATATTGGTAGTGAGACAGGAGCCGCCGGATCAGTATCAGCTATTTCCGAGGGTGATACTTCTACTTCGTTTCGACAGTATGTGGATGATAATTTCAAGGATACAGTGCTGAAAAACTATAAATCTTCATTGAATCGGTACAGAAAGGTGGCGTGGTAATGATCGCAGATGCAATCAAACAGGCACAGTCGCTTGCGAGAAAAGCACAGGAAGAAACGTATGACGGACGATGCACAGTTGTGGAGCACCGGAAAGTAAAGGACCCGGACACAAAGATTACTGCCGAAATAGACGTGACCGTGTTTGAAGATATTCCATGCAGATTGTCGTACTCAAGCGTTAGTGCTGTGGATCAGACGGATACAGCAGCAAAGACTGCACAGGTTACGAAACTTTTCTTATCGCCAGATGTGGCGATTAAGCCGGGGGCGAAGATTACGGTGATACAATCCGGCATTACACGTGATTATGAAGCGAGTGGAGTGCCGGCGGTATATCCGACACACCAAGAGATTGTATTGAAATTATCAGAGAGGTATGCATAATGGCAAAGATGGGAAGTGCTGATTTTTCCGAACTTAAGAAACTTCAGGAGAATCTGAATAAGATGGTGGGGAGCGAAGCGGCAAGAACTGCTTTTTGTGAATCTTGTGCCAAGGAACTTGCAGCGAGATTATTGCGTGCAGTAATCAAGAGGACTCCTGTTGGGGATTATTCAGGAGCTCCCTATACTTGTGAAACAGGGATTGCCCATAAAGGAAACAAAGTTGCGGGAAAGCAAGGCGGTACATTGCGAAGAGGTTGGACCACAGGTAGCGATAATGTGAAGCAGGCTCTCAATAATTTACGAGTAACCCAAAGCGGTGACTTATATACGATTGAGATTACGAATCCGGTTGAGTACGCTTCTTATGTTGAATATGGTCATAGAACTGCAAATCATAAGGGATGGGTACCAGGGCATCTTATGATGACAATATCTGAAAATGAGATCCGAAGAATTGCCCCTCAATTGCTTGAAAAGAAACTTACAGAGTTTTTGAAAGGAGCGTTTGATGCTTAATAATGTGACCGCAGGCATCGCAATCGCTATCAATCAGGAATTTGGCGATAGTTATGAAATATATACAGATGAAGTAGAACAAGACTTGAAAGAGCCTTGTTTTTTTATTATGATCCTCAACCCTGATATTGAGCGGCGGCTTTCTGTACGCAGAGAAGTGGATGTACCGATGAGTATTCAGTATTTCCCCAAAAAAGGTAGGGCAGAATGCAATGATGTCGCGGAGCGGCTGGCATTATACGTTCTTGAGTGCATTACCCCATATGAGTCAGATGCTTTGATCCGTGGCAAGGATATGCATTGGGAGATCGTGGATGGTGTATTGAACTTCTTTGTAACGTACAACTTCTTTGTTTATAAGATAGAGGATCCAAAGCCTCTTATGGAAACTATGACAACAGTATTGCATTTGAAAGGATAGGTGCTATATGGCAGATACAAAGACTACTGAAACAGTAGATAAATTTACCAAGCAGCAGTTGACAGAATCCAAACGTTTTAAGAAGAAACGTGATCTGTTGGAGGCGTTGCTTGAGGATGACAAGGAGTATACCATCGCCGAGGCAGATGGTCTTATTGACGGTTACTTAAGAAAGAAGGTGAAATAATGGCATTAGGTGGAGGTACATGGACCGTACAGAACAAAGTTGTTCCGGGGGCATATATCAACGTGATTAGCGCGGGACTTGCGTCGGCTGCACTGTCAGATCGTGGCATTGCAACGATGCCACTTGAACTGAATTGGGGACCAGAAGGAGAAATCTTTAAGGTGACTACAGGAGATATGCAGAAGAATGCAAGAAAAATCTTTGGTTACGATTACACTGCTGAGGAGATGAAAGGTCTCAGAGATCTGTTCATTGGCGGAGCGTTGGTATTGTACGCATACCGGCTGAATGGGGGCGGAGCAAAGGCTTCCAATGACTATGCGACTGCCAAGTACAGTGGCACGCGAGGAAATGATATCAAGATTGGAATCGCCAAAGATGTAGATGATCTGGAAGCATGGAATGTAACTACATACCTTGGAACGTCTAAAATTGAGACACAGACTGTCAAGAGCGCCGCAGAACTGAAAGCCAACGATTTCGTTGAATTCAAGAGTGCCGCAGAACTGAAAGCGGTTGTTGCAGCTGAACTTTCCGGAGGAACAAACGGTGTTATTGATGGTGAGGCACATGCAAAGTATTTGGCGAAAGCTGAACCATATGGTTTTAATACGATGGGAGTTGCAATCACGGATGAGGTGACCAAGATGCTGTATATCGCTTATGTAAAGCGTATGAGAGATGAGGTTGGGAAGAAGTTTCAGCTGGTTCTGTATAAGTCGGATGCTGATTATATGGGCGTTATTTCCACACCAAATAAAACAGCAGATGAAGGATGGTCAGAAGCATCGGCTGTATATTGGCTTACCGGTGTTGAATGCGCTACTGCAGTCAATAAGTCGTGTGAGGGAAAAGTATATGATGGAGAATTTGCTATTGAATCCATCGACAATGATCTTGAAGAGTACATCAAAAAAGGTCAGCTTATCTTTGACAGAAACAATGACGAGATTGAAATCCTTAGTGATATCAATACTCATATCACTCTTACGGAGGAGTGCAACGGCGATTTCTGCGACAATCAGACTATCCGTATTATAGATGAACTCGCAAATCAGGACGCTTTGATTTTCAAAACAAGATATCGTGGTAAGTTCCCGAATGACGAGCCGGGGCGCTTAAGCCTTAAGAGTGATTTGTGCGGCATTCGTGAGCAGCTGCAGACGATGCGCGCTTTGGAGAATTTCAAACGCGAGGATATGACAGTTGAAAAAGGCGAGACAAAGAAATCGGTTGTCGTTGAAAATGGGGTTCAGGTAGTAAATACCATGAGCATTATGTATATGGCTACCGTGATTAAATAGAGGGAGGCGTGATATATGGGCAATGTAATGTTTGCAAAAGATTCAATTTCTGCGGCACTTGCTGAATGTTATGTGACAATTGATGATCGTAGATATAATCTTATGACTGCCATTAAGCTGGAAGCAAAGTTCAGAAAGAACAAGGTTAAGATCCCGTCGCTCGGAAAAACCGGTAAGGGAAACAAATCGGTATCATGGGAAGGAAGCGGTTCGTGCACCATGCATTACAATACAAGTATCTTCCGTAAGATGATGCTTGATTTCAAAAATACAGGCGAAGATGTATATTTTGAAATTCAGATTACGAACGATGATCCGTCAAGTGCTGCTGGATCACAGACGATTACGCTTCTGCAGTGTAACATCGATGGCGGTGTTCTTGCGAAGTTCGATGCTTCATCAGATTCTTATCTCGATGAGGATGTTGATTTCACATTCGATGATTTCGATATGCCTAAGGAGTTCCAGGAACTTATAGGTCTTGCAGCGTAAAAATATTCCCCCTTGCGCATTGCATGAGGGGATTTTTGATGAATAGGAGGACGGCATTATGCCAAATTTAAGTAGATTCTTAGCAAAAAACAAAATCAAAAGGGAGAATGCAAAATATGCTCCGTCAAAAGCGTTTCTTGATGAAAAGGGAAATCCCCTTGATTTTGAATTTCATCCGGTTACTTCTAAAGAGAATGTGGCTATTCGCGAAAAGCACACAAAGGATGTGCAGGTTACAGGAAAGCCAAATTTGTTCCGACCGAAGCTGGACACAGATGCATATATTAATGACCTGATTGTAGCCAGCGTGGCTGATCCGGATCTGTACAATGCGGAGTTGCAGGATTCCTATGGAGTAAAGACTCCGGGAGAACTTCTTTATGCAATGATCGACAATCCTGGAGAGTATCAGGATTTAGCAGCATGGGTACAGAAGTATCAGGGATTTGATGCATTAGAGGATTTAAAGACTGAGGCAAAAAACTAATTGAGGAAGGGGATGTCGAAGCAAATTATGCGTATTATGCGCTACATAAGCTTCACATTCTCCCTTCCCAATGGTGTGATTTAGAGGATGAAGAAAAGGCTTTCATTATGGCCGCGATCGATATCAAGATTGAAGCTGAAAAGAAAGAAATGAAGAAAGTCGAAGCAAAGGTGGAGGGAAGGTGATGATATGGCATCAATTACAACTGGTATTCAGTTGGCTGATAATTTTACGGCACCTCTGATGAATATCATCAGTTCCGTAAATCTCGCGGTGTCTGCGTTTGGAACTATGGATCAAGCGATGAGTAACAACGTGGATACATCATCGCTTGAAGCGGCAAGAACAGAGTTGAATCAAGCATCTATCGCTGCACAGGAGTTAAATCAGACCATACAACAGACCTATGATCCAATTCAGAACAATGTGAACAAACAGGAGCAGTTTAATCAATCGCTCCACAATGGCATCAATGAATCAAGTAAGCTTGCCGATTCGATAAGAGGATTTATCGGGGCATATGCAACGATACAGACGGCTAAGAATGTTCTCGGTGCATCGGACGAACTCGTACAGACAACATCGCGACTCAATATGATGAATGATGGATTGCAGAGCACGCAAGACTTGTTCAACATGGTTTACATTGCGGCAAATGATGCAAGAGGATCGCTGACAGATATGGCAAGCGTAGTGGCGCGATTCGGTAATAATGCAAAGGATGCATTTAGTTCCAGTGCGGAGGTTGTTCAGTTCGCAAATCTGATTCAAAAGCAGATGACGATTGCCGGCGCAAGTACACAGGAAGCAGCAAATGCAGAGCTGCAGTTGTCGCAGGCGTTGGGATCGGGTGTACTTAGAGGCGATGAGTTAAACAGTATCTTCGAGCAGGCACCGAATTTGATTCAGAATATTGCAGATTATCTGGATGTTCCAATTGGAAAGATCAGGGCGATGGCTGCTGATGGAGAACTTTCCGCAGGAGTGGTCAAGGCGGCTATATTCGCGGCGGCGGATGATATAAATGCAAATTTTGAATCTATGCCAATGACATGGGGACAGATGTGGACGAAGTTTCAGAATGATGCAACGATGGCTTTTCAACCGGTGTTGCAGAGGCTAAACGATCTTGCGAATACAGACGGATTTCAAACATTTGCGACCAATGCGGTGAATGATCTTGCGGTTGTTGCAGGAGTGACGCTTGACATATTTGAAAGCGTTGGTGCGGTTGCCGGTTTTGTAAGGGACAATTGGAGCATGATATCGCCTGTTGTGTATGGAGTAGTTGCGGCTTTTGCCGTGTATGCTGCATATATAGGGATTGT
>ERZ860508.195-NODE-195-length-53461-cov-4.044620_pt1 | contig 53461 bp, 71 predicted proteins | sample MGYA00509976_ERZ860508 | MGnify/ENA primary metagenome ERZ860508 (study PRJEB30046, sample SAMN00715242) | human gut metagenome | study: EMG produced TPA metagenomics assembly of the A metagenome-wide association study of gut microbiota in type 2...
CCAAAATATCGTAGAAAAATTTTTTATGAAGAAAAAAGATTGGCGATAAGGGATATATTAAGAACAATATGCGGATGGAAAGGAGTAGAGATAATAGAGGGAGAAGTATGTCCAGATCATGTACATCTGTTGTTAAGTATCCCGCCCAAAATGAGCGTTTCGTATTTCGTAGGATACTTAAAAGGAAAAAGTAGTCTGATGATGTTCCAACGGTTTGGAAATATGAAATTCGCATATCGAAATCGCGAATTTTGGTGTAAGGGATACTATGTAGATACAGTAGGTAAAAATACTACTGCAATAAAAGAATACATAGCAAATCAATTGGAGCGAGATAAAGAAATGGACCAGTTAGTGTTATTTGATCCTAAAGACCCATTTATGGGTAGCAAGTAATAATTGCATGGCTGGCAGGCCAATAAAAGACACATTTATGTGTGGCTGCTGAAGATAGGGCTATGCCCGAAAAATAAAAGCCACCCGCTAGGCGGGTGGATCTTTACTTTATTTGCCGGTTATTTGCTTTTGGCCAGATTATGAACGAAATCTTCAAATAAAGTTTTCATTTCGGGCGGCAGTTTGAGATATTCCAAAAACAGATTCTTGGTAAACTCATCATCTGTCTTTAGCAGCTTGCCAACTTGCAGTGCTAATTCTTCGTTGGTCGTGTTCCTGGCACGGAACATATTTCCTTCGCCAGTACGTAGCCAATCTTCATTAACATAGAACACACGGCAAATATCACGAATGGATCTATCAGTTATATTGTAAGTACCGCTTTCGTAGCCCGCCAAAGTGGAACGTCCTATTTGTATTTTCTCCGCAAATTCCAACTGATTTAGCTTTAAAGCTTTGCGCAATAGCTTTAAACGCTCATTCATTGTTATTCACTCCTTTCTAGCGTCGCCGCCAAACATTACGTGTTTATTTTAACATAAACATAGAGAGAATACAAGAATTAATGTTGAAAATAGACAAAAATAGTTGACAAAAAGAATTAGTAGTAGTACAATAACAGCATGAAGTGTTGAAAAGAAGAATAAAACGTCTAAATTAGGCATTATGGATTTTGTAAAAAAGGGGGGCTTACCGTGGAATTTTTTCAATCTAACTTTTTCCAGATATTCGTTCTTGTAACCAGCGGATTATTTTGTGGTTTCGCCCTAGTTCTGGTCTTTGCGTTCGTCGTTGGACTCGCTCGAGAATTGCTTTAAGCTTTGCTACATTGTCATTAGACAAAGAAAAGCCCGGGTGATAATCGGTGGCGCGGTTCAGCAAAAACACAAACTCGGCAACTTCTTCAGGAAGAATTTCAGCAAAACGCATTTGATTTTTTCGCCAAAAGCTATTATCCCATTGCGACAGCGCAGGGTTTTGTATAGCAAAAATAATGCAGTCGTTGAGGATAGCTTCAAATAAAATTGCAAAAGCTCGTTGCTGCTCTTTCTGAATTTTGTTTTCCTTATATGTTTGGAAAGCTATTGTAAATGTTGCTGAAAGAATAGCTGTAACAATCGAGCCTATCCATGAGTAAACGGCAAAATCAGTTTTAAAATCAATCAAATTTATCACCTCCGTTCTATTCTTTCATTATAGCACGGAGAGTAAAGGGAAGGAGTGAGGAAAATGGAAGTAAAGCAAGAAGTATTCACCGAAAAACGTGTAAAGCGCACGGCGGTTGATATGTCCAAGCTTAAAGCCGACGGCCTTGCAATGGCCGCTAGCTATATGCAGGGCTTGCAAGCTGCTATCAAAGTATATGAGCAGCAACAACAACAGGTAGTCGGCCAGTAGTAGGGCTGAAATAGAAACAAGCCCCGCGCCTAGCGCCGGCGCGGGCAGGAGGTGTGCTTTGAATAAGAACACTGACAAGGATATGCAGCGAATCATGGCGGCTGTCTGCTGTGACACACTGGAAAAGAAAGCCAAAAAGGAAAAGCGCGCTGGCGTTATTGAACGCATGAATCAGCGTTATGAAACGGCAATGCGCTTTATGAAAAGGAGGAAATAGAAATGCTTGGAAACGTTCCTATTAAAACGGCGGCACGGCTCATGCAGAAAAGCGAGATGTTTGTGCGTATGGGCCTGCGTAGTGGCGCGTTACCGTTCGGCGTGGCTACTCACGCCAGCAGTAAAAAGAGTTGGGCTTATCATATCAGCCCGGCAAAGTTTGCTGAGTACATGGGTATTGAACCTGCTGACTTAGAGGCAGAAGTATGGAGGTACGAATGAGCAGGAAGAAGAGAAAATGCGCTGTGTGCGGCAAAGACTTGTCGCACATGAACTTCTCTAAAGTAGTAGATAAGGAAAGCGGCCTGCTTGTTACCGTGTGCAGCGGTGGCGAGTGCTGGCGCAAGGTTGTTATGAAAGGGTGGGGAAAATGAGCAAGACTAAAGGATTAGTAAAGGCTTTTATCATCACTGTTATTCTGCTTGCCGGTCTTATCTTTCTGACCGGTGGCAGCGCTGCGAAGCTGGCCATTAGAGCACATGGCTTTTTGTTCCCTAGTTATAGCAGAACCCTGGTTGCTTACTATGTAAGTGAGGGGGAAACAGTGTGGGATATTGCAAATGCTCATATGAAAGAGCAGGACAAGTACAGAGATTGTCGCGAGCTGATGTTTGACATTCGCAAGCATAACAATCTCATAGGTAAAGAGCTGCAAGCAGGACAACAAATTGTTATCCCTTTGTATAAAGAAATTTAATTTTTAAGGAGGTACATTGCATGCTGAAATCTACAGATACAATGGGTATTGAGGCTAAAAAATTTATCCAAAAACACGAAGGCGGCGTTGTTCTTGCCGCAAACGAGGAGCAAGTAGTTGTTGCTATTCGTGGCGAACTGCCGCAAATTACGGACTGCTTGTTGCGCCCGCTCACAAAAATGTTTTTAAACATTGCCGAAAAAAACCCCGCCGATTTTGAAGTTTTGGCAGCCGCTGTAGCCAATCATTTTGTAGCTATTGCAGAAATTGCAGGCTGCGAACATGGCATGCCGTATTTTGCTGAAGTAACAGCATATAAACTTGAAAAAGCACTGAAAGATAAGGTGCTTACAAATATGGCGCGTGAATTGGCTGAAGGTTATGTTGAAAAGCTGAAGGAGGCAGAAGAAGAATGAAAGGTAAATTAATTATGACGGTGGAGCAAGCCGCCGACCGCGTGGCGTGGGAACGCGTCCGCAATAGTGGTATCGGCGGCAGTGACATTGCCTGCATCATGGGACTTAATCCCTGGAAGAGCGCTTACGCACTCTACGCTGAAAAGCATGGCGATGTAGAAGCAGAGGACCTTTCCAATAATGAATTTGTTTATTGGGGCACGGTCCTTGAACAGGTTGTAGCTGACAGATTCTGTGAGCTTACCGGCAAAAAGGTTCGCAAATGCGGCACATTGCAGGATGAAAGCTATGAGTTCATGCTGGCGAACGTTGACCGCCTTGTGGTTGGTGAGAACGCAGGCCTTGAATGTAAGACTGCGAACGGCTTCAAGTCGAAAGATTGGGACGGTGACGAGCTGCCAGACAGTTACTATTGTCAGTGTCAGTGGTACATGATGATTACCGGCTGCGAGAAGTGGTACATCGCCTGCTTAATCGGCGGTAATCATTTTGTATGGAAAGAAATTCCGCGCAACGATGAGTTTATTTCGGATATGAGAACGCAAGCGATTATATTTTGGAATAACCTCCAGAGCAATATCCCGCCGGAGGTTGACGGCAGCGAAAGCACTGCCACAACCATTGATAAGATGAACAAGGATAAGTTAGCGGTTGACAGCATCGCGCTGCCGAGTGCAGCAGAACAATATATTAAGTGTATTGATGGGCTGACCGCAACGAAAAAAGTGCTGGAAGAACAACTAAGCCAGGCACAGAACGCCTTAAAGCTTATGCTTGACGGCAGCAAAAGCGGCGTGTTTATGGATAGAAAGATTACCTATATACAGATTGCCGGAAAAGTAACGCTGGACAAAAAGGCACTGAAAAAGGACCTGCCGGATGTATACGCAAAGTATAATAAGGTTGGCAAGCCTAGTATGAGGTTCACGTTAAAATGAGCCTTACAGAGCAAGAGAAATTAGGTTTAACCTTGTTCTATAAACGGAAAAAATTAAGTCTGCTGCAAGGCGATGTTGCTAAAATGGTCGGTTTAGAAAAGCCGACCATCAGCTCATACGAATGTGGCGTAGTTAAAAATATTGCATTGAGTACACGTATAAAATTGGCGCAAGCATTGGATTTGTCGCTGGAAGAAATTTTGTACGAAAGTGAAAAAGACTGCTTAAAATTAAGGAGGTTAAAAGAATAATGAAGAGCGAGGAAAAGGGGGCGCTTGTAAGAGAAGTCATTAAGCGTACCCGCAAATGCAAAGACATGACACAATCAGACCTCGCTAAGGCGGTTGGCGTAACGGCAGCAGCGATAGGCCTTTGGGAAAGCGGCGTCACAAAATCAATCAGAAAGGTTAATCGCAACGCTGTTGCAGAAGTGTTAGGCATTGATAAAAGATTACTTGCTTATGACCCTGGTTCAGTAGCACTCCGGCTGAGTTACTTGGAAAAGTTTACAAACTCAAAGAAAAGTTTTGATTTGCAGCCGCTCCCGGATTTGCTGGTGGTGACGGGCAATGATTCCGATAGGACATATGACTCTTCGACCGCTAGTGGTCCTAATGTAATGGGATATATAAACTCTCTGCAAGAAAGAGTGCAGGCGTTAGAAGATAAACTTCAAAGAATTGAAAAAGCGTTTAAAGGAGATAATGAATAATGGCAACAGTAAACGGTATTGCAAAAAGAAATGTAGCGGCAACAACTACCGCTAGCAAAGCACCTTCCGCATTGGGTGTGATGATTGGTTCTCAAAGTGTTCAGCAACGTTTTGAGAAGATGTTAGGCAAGAAGAGTGCGGGCTTTCTCTCTAGCCTGCTGACACTGACCAACAATAATAAATTGCTGGCAACGACAAACCCGAAAACAATCTTGGCTGCTGCTGCGACGGCTGCAAGCCTGGACCTGCCTATTAACCCGTCCTTGGGTAAAGCGTGGATTGTTCCCTATAAAGGAAGCGCGCAATTCCAGATTGGCTATAAAGGCGTAATCGAACTCGCAATGCGCACTGGCAAGATGAAGCACATCATTATGACGCCGGTGTACGAGGGCGAAATCAGAGATTGGAACAGATTCACTGAGGCATATACGCCGGGCGAAAAAGCTTCCGATAATATTGTAGGCTACTTCGCAAGATTTGAAACAGTGAACGGCTTCAGCAAGACCGCATACTGGACTAAAGAAGAAGTCATTAGCCACGCTAAACGTTTTAGTAAGGCTTTTAATAGTGGCCCGTGGCAGTCTGATTTCGACGCTATGGCTTGCAAAACCGTTCTTCTCTCTATCATGAAAACCTACGCGCCTATGTCCATTGAGATGCAGGAAGCGTTAGAGAGCGACGGGAAAGCCGCTGTGCTTAACGAAGAAACCGGCGAGGCTGAATACATCGACGTTGACGCAGAGAACGCTACAGAGCAAGCGCAGGAGCTTGCAGAGGGTGGCAAGGTTGATACTGCAACCGGTGAAATCTTCACGGCAGAAGAAATTGAAGCAAGCATGAAATAACTAAAATCATCGTGGGGACAAAATGTCCCGAAAAGCGGGGACAAAATGTCCCCCAACTTTGGGACAAAATGTCCCCTAAAAATTTGAAAGGGGTGGGATAAAGTGCTGAATATAAAAGTGACACCGTGCGAAAAAAGCAAAGCAATAGTTCTTGTAGGTAAAGGACACTTCGGCTTTAGCAACAAATTCGCAGACGATTTGGAAGCAGCAAGACCAGATAATTTTGATTTCTTCTTTGAGCTTATCAAGGGAGCAGCGGGACTTCATCTTATTTCTATGTATTCTTATAGAAGAAGTAACCCGAAACGCTGGTATAGATTTTTGAAGTTCTGCAAGAAGGGCGGAAGAATCAAAGTATACCGGAAGAACAATAAAATGGTGTACGAAGTACCGACATACTTTGAGGAGTAAAACATGGCTGGCAGGTATTATTGGTTAAAGCTCAACGAAAACTTCTTTGAAAGTGATGTTGTTGAGTGGCTAGAGGACCAGGAAAACGGCGAAAAATACGTACTCTTGTACATTAAACTGTGCTTGAAATCACTGAAAACTGACGGCGTACTTGTGCGGCAGGTCGGTAAAATGACTGTTCAGCATACTGCTGAATCAATCGCTAAACAGACGCAATTTGATATTGAAATCGTCGAAAGTGCGCTTGCCTTGTTTGAACAAATTGGCCTTATAGAGAAGAACGATAAAGGCGAAAGCTACTTGCCGGAGGTTGCTAACATGACCGGTAGTGGCAGTGCGTCAGAATCAGCGACGAAGAAAAAGACACAACGGCAAAATAAAAAAGGACAAAATGTCCCGAAAAGTGGGGACAAAATGTCCCCAGAAAAAGGGACAAAATGTCCGACAGAGATTAGAGATAAGAGTATAGAGTATAGAGATAAAGAAAAGGATGATTATCATCATCCTAAAAGAAAAGACGATGACGAGGAAAAAACGCATACTGAAATTTTTGCCTTGTGGGAGAAAAACATGATGCCGCTTACTCCAATCGTCGGAGAGAAACTGCAAGCCTTGTTAGGTGAGGTTGGTGAAACTGCCGTAGAGCAAGGAATACTAGCGGCGGTAGAGCACGGCGCTAGAAACTTTGCGTATGTGCAGACCGTAGCAAGAAACTACGTCAGCGGCAACAGCAAGAAGCAAGGCAAGGAATATACAGGCATGGACCTAGTGAACGAATTGTACGGAGGCGAAGAAGATGCTGCAACCGCAGAGAATAGCCCAAACGATTGTTAAACTGCAACAGGCAGGAAAACGGATGCCGCAGGACATACGGCCCGGCTTTGACCGCCTGGAAGAAGCGAAACGAATCTTGTCAGAAACAGTCAACCTTTGGGCAGGAATTTTTAATCAGCAAAATATAGGCCTTGACCGGTGGGAGAAGGCAGAGCAGATAGCGCTTACCTTGACCGGTGCGAACGGCCTTAACGTGAATATAATCAGCCCGGCGCTGATGCAGGCTGCTTTGAAGCAGGCAGAAGAAGCTCATGTGCAGGAGAATATAAACCGCTGCAACATGGAGAAACTGAGCGACGGCAAGCCGCTTGCTGATAGGCTGAACAGTATGCTGCTGAAATGGACGGCGGCAAAGCTGACGGAACACCGGCTCATTATGCCGTATATGCCGCAGGATAAAGCAGTGTTTGAATACGGCCGGCAGATTGGCTTGAATGATAACGCTATTGACAATCAATTCCGTATCCTGCAATGCTACATGAACGACTTTACGTACAGTCGCAAGCATAATGAGCCTTGTAAAAGTAAGCTGCTGAAATGTGGCGATACGCTTACTTTGGAGGTGCTGGCGTGAATAATTGGACGGCATGGGTTGGCGTGAAATTTGGCACGCTGACGGTTGAGAAGTATTTAGGCTACCAGGATAGGGGTTCAGCTTACTTCTTGGTGCGTTGCGATTGCGGCAAAACAAAAAAAGTGACTACATGGGAGTTTAAAAAAGGCAAGGAAAAATCTTGTGGTTTGCTTAGATGCAAAGCAAAGGTGATGGGGCTGACGGGTGCACCGAAACCGCCGGAAGCCGTTGTGCAACAGGAAGCAACCACCAGCGCAATAGAAGCACGCCTAAAGCCTAAATACTATTGCAGGGCTGTTACACCGGACTGCACGATAAGCACTCTGCTGCACATCTGTTGCTGTGAGTGTGACAGGCCGTGCAAGCGGTGTGAGAATACGCCGCAGAAGTGCGGAGCGAGAAGGAGAAAATAAGCAAGGAGGTTGAAGAATATGGAACAACAAGAAAAACTGATTAAGGCTGTTAACGCAGAACTTGAATACTGGCTGCTTAGCGGTGATGTTGATTATCTGCATAAGGCTATGGCTGTTATTCGTGCAGAAATTGAAAAGGAGGAAGAGTAATGACTCCAGAACGTCAGAAATGGTGGGGTAGCCTGCCAACGAAGCAGAAATATTTGTACAGAGAAATTGCGCATTTGAAGTACAAAAGAAGCGCAGAAAAATATCATGCGAATACAACGTGGAGCAGCACGGTTAAAAGAATTGCTCTTAGCCATGTCAACTGTTATACGGCTCATATCCGTGCTTTAAAGCATGAGCTTGACCGTACAACGGTAGTGACGTATACAGAGCGCTACGAAGGGGCGACAGGTGTTTGCCGCTGTGAAAAGTGCGGCGGCACTTTTGAAGATTTTGGACAGACATACTGCTGCTGGTGTGGCAGAAAGATTGAGGGGTGTAAATAATGAAAATTACGCAAGAAAAATTAAAGGAAATTATTGCGAGCCATGGTAAGTGGCTGAGATGTGAGAATGGTGGGGAAAGAGCAAACCTCTGCAACGCAGACCTCCGCGGCGCAAACCTCTGCGCCGCAAACCTCCGCGGCGCAGACCTCCGCGGCGCAAACCTCCGCAACGCAGACCTCTGCGACGCAAACCTCTGCAAAACAAACCTCCGCAACGCAGACCTCTGCGACGCAAACCTCTGCGCCGCAAACCTCTGCGGCGCAGACCTCTGCAAAACATATTATCAAATTGTCCGCATAGGTAGTAGGAATGCGACTACCACCTATTGCGTGGAAGATGATAATGTTGTTTGTGGCTGCTGGAACAATTATAAAGGTGGCACGTTAGAAAAGTTTAAAAAACGTGTAGAAAGTGTGTATGGCAAAGAAGGCAAAATGCCTCATAAAAAATATTGCACTCAGTACACGGCTGCTATTGAGTTTTTTGAGAAAATGGCAAAGTTGGCAAAAATGGAGGGAGAGTAATGAAATCTAAGATGGAAGAAACAACGGTAACGGAAATGGATTACTTTGTACATGACTATCCATTGACCGAATATGCGTACTGCCCTTACTGTGGCCGAAAAATCGTAGACAGTAAGGAGGCAAAAAATGATTAAATATTACGATATAGAAGCTTTAAGTAACGAAGTTAGATATGCAGTTCGCGGAACGTATTTGTTCGGCGAAGACCAAATAGTCGTAGAATACGTTATGTATATAAATGGCAGTATTTTTGGTAATGAAATTCTGCAATCTTTTACCAATGATGTGCCGGATTTTATAGACGACGCTTACATTTGTGTCAAAGGAGATTTAGAAATTGACATAGATGAGGAGTTCGGCAATGTTGAAGAAATTCGCGTCTTTAACAGCAATGGCAAAATAGTGTTCTGCTGCTATGATGCGGAGGTTTTACAGCAATACCTTGTAGGTGTTGAAATTGTCGGAGTTGAAAATCGGGGGTGAGGAAATGACAAATGAAAAATTAAACGTCCTGCTGTTCGCTTTCCGCTATGCCGTGCATAGAATCCCGACGCAGAGTCTGGCGGCTATCCAAAGTGAATTGGTGGAGAATCTCCATGAAATGCCGGATTGGATGTTGGAACAAATGGAACGCGACATTGACTGGAATTTTCAGTTAATGGAGATGCGCAGAGGCAAAGACGGCAAGGTTAAGATTGATGATGACTGCGAATTTCAGCGGCCGATATTGGAGGCAATTAAACAGGGAAGGGAAGCGAGACAATGAAGTATCTTGTAACCTGGAAGAGTATCGCTTTTCCCGATATGGACTTGCAAACCTGCGTTGAGGCTGAGAACGCCGATGCAGCGCAGGTTAAGGCAGAAGCAGAAGTGTCGGAAGATTTTAAGGATGTCTATTATGTTGACTATGTGAAGGAGGCACAAAAATATGAATAAAGGGTTAAGCGAATTTATGTATAGCCAGCTTGACGAATTGGAGGAACTGTTCAAGAAAAAGCATGAGCAGTATTCCTCCGGCACAGATGAGCTTGCTAATTTCCGCTGCGGCGCGCTTCTGAACGGACGTAGCGACGATGCAGAGGGAATGTTTGAGGAGCTGAAAGCGTATATGGCAAAGCATATCGCCTTTGTTTATACTCACGATATTCACGGCGATAAAATCGCTGAAAGTTTGAAGGACATTGCCGTATACAGTCTGATTGGCTTATATATGGCGGAGCTGGCAAAGGAAGAGGACGAAGAAACATATAGTCTGGGGCCTTGCCTTGATAGTGCTTTAATCGCAGCTGCAAACAAAAGCATTAAAGCTTTTCGCAATTTACAAAATGAGCTTAATTCTGGCAATTCAGTACAGAAAAGCAATGAGGATGCAGAAAAATGAAATTAACATTTACGATTCCAGGCGAACCGACGGCGCAGGGACGGCCTCGCTTTTCTACTCATGGCGGATTTGTAAAAGCATACGACCCGGAGAAAAGCCGCAACTATAAAGCCTATGTCAAACTGTTAGCTAGTGAAGCGATGCAAAATATAGGGCTGACACTCACGGAATTGCCCCTGGGCGTTGAGATAATAGCTGACGTGGGTATTCCTGCCAGCGAGTCAAAAAAATTCAAGGAGCAGGCTTTAAACGGCTTGCAGCTGCCAACCAAAAAGCCGGATGTTGATAACGTCGCAAAAATTATTCTTGATTCTATATCTGGCATTGTCTATAAGGATGATAAACAGATTGTTAAACTTACAGTATTAAAAAAATATAGCGATATTCCGAAAGTTGAGGTGAAAATTTATAATGTTGAATAACTGTTTAATACTTGGTTGGGTGAAGTTTGAACCTACGGTGCAAGTTATGAAGAATGGTAAAGAGGTATGCAACCTTGAAATTCAGTGCTCCAGAACGTACCTTGACAAAGACGGAAAGAAAATTTATGACTACATTTCCTGCCGCTGCTTTATCCCAGGACTGATTAAATATATCAGCAACTACATCACAAAAGGCACGCAAGTTATTGTCGGCGGCCGCTTCCAGACTGATTTATATGTGGACAGAAACGGCAAAAATTCTAAAGCAAGCTATTTACTGCTGGAACATTTGGAAAGCGTAAAGATAGCGAAAAGCACAGCGCCGTATCCTTCAAAAGATGAACAGAAAGACCCGCTCGATGATGTGGACTGGTAAAGAAAATGGATTATCCAGAAGCTGCAGATTATGCAGAAAGCTTACTCTTTGCAAAAAACGCGATTGGTAAAGCGGTTGTTTCCGCCAGGATGCAGCAGAGGGCGGAACGCTTGGAATTTGATATGAGGACCGGCGGCGATTCTACGGCACGGCTCGCGATTCAAGCGGTAACGCCGCTTGCCGCGGTCCGTTGTATTTATCTTGGGCAAGCGTTTTTGGTTTACCAACCGGAAAAATGGCTGGATGTCATCGAACGTTCGCTTCTTCTGTTTCGGCAGCGCTTTGGGGACAAGTCTTATAAAGCGATTCAGCACCGATATGTATACCATTGGACGGTCCGCAAAATTTCTGTAATTGATGAGATTAGCCCGCAGGTTTACGCGCTTCGCCGCCGCTCGTTTATTGACGGCCTCTTGATGCTGGCGATTCAAGAAGGATTGATTCGGATTGACATAAACGCGAACAGCTTTCAAAAGGCCAGGGCGGAACAGAAGAAAGAAGGTTAAAGGCAGGCGCACGGCGCTGCCGCTTCTAAACATTAAGAAAACGCTTGCTATTGCTTGGGCGTTATGCTATAATAGCCTTGTCGATAAGCGTAAGCGCCTTTCGAGTATTGCGCTTGTCGGTCCAGCTCTAAAGGCGTAAAGCTGGCACGGATTGAAATATTGTTGTGCTTCTGATTTAAAGCAGGCACCAAAAGAAAAGCCCGGCAGTGCCGGGCTTTTTGCTTTTTGACGTTCGGCGCTGCACCGCTTGCAATTTTAGGACGATCGTGTTATAATAAAAAGCGTCAAGAGAACGCGAACGTCTTTTAGTATCGCTTCTCTTGGTCCGGTAGTAAAGACGTAGCACCGGCGCGGATTGAAAAAATTATATTTTTATGTATCACACAACAAACAAAAAAGCCGGGGCTTTCGCCTCGGCCTTTTTGTTTTTCGCTTCCCTAAAGTATGCGCTGCACGCACAGAAAAGGGCCGCCACGCGTTCCAATCATGGCAGCCCTAGTGATTATACCTGTAAAACATTTCGGCTTTAAAAATATATAGCCTGCTCGCATTTGTAGGATACAGAAAAGCCCCAGGGCGTTTGCCCTGGGGCTTGTTTTTTATAAACTGCGCTTCCCTTTGTCGCTCATCGGCGTGTTATCTGCTTCGCGCTCATAGTAATTAGACCCGGCGAAAAACTCCCAGCCCTCGCTTTCATCGTCGCGGGTGTATTCCGCTTCCTCTACGTAGTATTCTACATAGAGTGTATCGCGGCCGCTCTTGTTGTCGATGTAGGGGCGGCAAGCGTCGCTATTCAAAACGGCTTGCAATTCGGCAAGGCTTTCGCTGCGCTGCAGCTCGACGGGTTCGCAATCGTCCTGCGCTTCCAGGCTGATTAACGGGGCGTAGGCTTTATAGTCCTTCCCGTGGTTACGGCGCGGCAGCCAGATAGAGTTTTTCTTCAAGGTGTAAAGGGTTTTAGTTTCCATGTCTTCGCTTCCTTTCGATAATAGCCCGGCGCAAGCCGGGCGGGTGGGTTACAGTTCGGTTACATCGTCGCCAAAAGTCAAGCTCATTTCGCCTGCATAGTCTGGGCTATAAACGGCTTTAACATCTCCGATGATAGCGGCGGCCATCTTGTAATACCGGCAGGCCTCCGCGCGCTTGCGCTGCGCTTCAAGTACCGCGTTATATTTATCGCTTGTTTCGCGGGTTGCTTCTTCACGGCCCATATAATAGGCCAGCGCTAACAGTTTGTTAAGGCTGTCGCTTTCCATGTCTTTGTCAGCATATACCGCTTCTTTGATGCGGTCGCGTACCGTCTTTACTTCCAGGTAAATATCTTCGCTGCCAAAGGTCCAGCCCAAAAAATGCTCCGCGTTGATGCTGGGGCGAAAACCTTCTTTGATCTGTAAGGTAGCGGGGGTTGGTTTGACGTATTTTGCCCAAACCTTGCACACGCGCACGGGCTGCGCGCCTGCTTTCGCTTCGCCGGTGGCGGGGTTACACTCAATAACCGGCGTTGCCGTCATTCCTGCGGCGTGCTGGTCGGTCCAGCGGTAGCAAGTGCCGTTTTGAGGGTTGCGCAGTCCCCAGATATAAGCGGGGCGGCCGTCCCATTTTTGCTCAGTCAAAAAAGTTCTCATGTTTGATTCCTCCTAAAAAATCGCTTCTGCCTTTTAATATTCTACACCGGCAGCGGCTTTCCTGCCGGTGTAGTGGGTTGAATAGTTTAAGTTGCTGATTTGATTTCTGCGGTCCATTCGTTGCGGCTCTTAAAGCCTGCAGATTCTGCAATCATAGCGGCGATGATACGGCATGTAAAATCATGTTCCGCTTTATGCATTGCCGGTTGCTGCCGGAATTCCTCAATCTTCAGCAACAATTTTAACGCTTCTTCACGCTTCATTTTTTATGTCCTCCTTTTAAAATTTCAAGGTTCAGTTTTGGCCTGCCTCATCAGTACCGGGGCGGCCGGTCCCCGGTATACGCCGCGCGGGGCGGCGTTTCGGCTATTGTAACAAGGGCGTTTCCGGGCGGTACTTTAAAAACTCGCTGCCGTGCAGGTCGCGGATTTGCTCCATGGTCAACGCGCGGCGGACCTTCTTAACCCATTCGCCTGCATGCCAGTACCAAAGTTTTTTCTTGCTGGCCCATTTGCAGCCGGCGCCTTTCAAGGCGTCTTTGTTCTCTTTCGTTTCGCCTCCTATCCATAGCCAATTACCGCAGATTTCAATTTCAAGGCCCTTCAAGCCCATCAGCACGGCCAGGATTTCGGCAAATTCCGCCTGTTCGGCCAGGATTTCGGCGGCTGTTTTATAAGTGCCGTCCGCTTTCTTGTTGCGCTGCCACTCCTGGCGGCTTTCGCTTTCGGCAAGTTCGGCGGCGCGCTTGTCGTGCGCTGCGCTCATTGCCTTAAATTCTGCGGCCGTGCCGCCTTTGTCCGGGTGGCAGCTCATGCAGGCCTTTTTAAAAGCCTTCTTTAACTCCTCAATTGTTTCACAAGCGGCAAAAATCTTTCTCCAGTCCATTTTCTTTTCCTCCTTTTTCGGTTCCGGGTTGTATTTGGCTTTTAATTCGGCGAATTTCTCGCGGCTAACTTTGGCAACCAATTTAACAAAACGGCGGCTGCTGTCCCATGTATCATAGATAACGCCGTTTACAACGGCTACAGCGTGCTTTGCTACAAAAACAACGTAGCTAGCGCCGGTATCGCAATGCTTTGTAAAGCTGTTAACCGTTTCACGGCTGGCGCGCTCTACGCTGATTCCCAGGTCAGCCAGGGCGGCGGTGATGTTCTTCACGGTGTTCCATGCAGCGCCGCTTTCAAATACCTTTGTTTCCAGCAGCTTTTTCGCTTGCTGGTAAGTAAGCGGGGTAGCGGTACAGATTGCGCGAATGGAACAATCACCGATGTTCTTGTTTTCGGGGTTAGCGTTATACTTTTCAAAAGTCATTTTCTTATTCTCTCCTTTCGGCTGTTGGCTAGGGCTTCGGACCTTCTGCCTGGCAGCTTTACGGCCCCCAACGGGGCCGCCGTCAGCTTTAATATTTTTGTACGGTCAACCCGCCAAATTCGTTTTGATAGATGGTGTAAAAGTGGCCTTTGATTTCAACGTAGGCCCTTTCAAGATGCCAGGGGAAGTCCGGGTTTTCGACGCTTTCCAGAATTTCGATGTCCTTCAAGCACGGCTGGAAGCCGTATTCACGGTAAAGCGCCAACTGAATCATTTTAGCGTCTTGTGTTTGTTCCATGCGTTTAGTCATTTTTTGTTCCTCCTTGAATGTATACCGTTATTCGGTATCTGTATCTTGATTACAGTTATATTATAATGTCGTTGATTATGCTTGTCAATACCTTTTTTGATTATTTTTTATTTTTTTTGGTGACAATCACACCGCTATGCGGTATAATGTAGACAACAAATAATGGAGGTGTAAAACATGGATAACAGTAAAGCTATAATCAAGGGGCTAATTGCTATGCGCTGCATGAGTTCGCAGGCATTGGCTGACGGCCTGGGGATGACGGTCCCCGCCGTGCGGAACAAATTGAGCCGTAATAGCTGGGCTGTTAATGATTTGGTTAAGCTGGCGCAGACCTGCGGCGTTCGCCTGGCGTTTGTAGATGACGCAGGGCGCGCCGTTCTGACGTTTCCAGCGCCGTCATCTGCTGACGGCAGCAGCCCCGCAGATGATACGCAGGGCTAAAACAGCATTATAATAAGAGGATAGCAACGGCCGCACGCTGGCAGATGTTCAGCGGCGGCCGTTCTTCTTTATTCAGCAACATTTATAATATGTTAAGACGGTTCACAAAGATTTAAAAAAGTATCATTGACTTAATAGCATTTTTTAAGGCATATAATTTATAGCAAGATAATAAATATAATTTAATTGATGATTGACAGATGGATTCTGTTAATCATTTTTTTATTGTCTTTTTCTGGTAAATAATGATTATCTTTTCAATATGTATTGTTTATGTATTGTTTAGTGATTGTCATTATTGATAATATTAATTGTATATACAGTTACATAGTTTGTAACGAGAATGTGACGGAAATGTTTAAGATTAAAAGTTTATTAAGTAATACAAATACACCAACAAGAGGCAGGCCGCCGGCAATAGTCACCCAGCCGCAGACGCTGGAGGAATGTGCGGCGTTGCTCAAACAGCAGGGCGCAGCTGTAGCCGTGCTGGCCGTGCAGGACCTGCAGGCCTATTGGCTCAAGATAATGTCAGACAACAAGGCCAGCAACAAGGATAAGCTAGCCGCGTCAAAGCTATATGCTGATAGTATAGGCGCGTTTGACAAGCAGACGCACGCTAACAAGGGCCCGGCTGTGTATCATTGGGGCGCGGCGGAGGAAGCCGTGGTAGTAAACGATTGTTCAGAAGATACTACAAAAACACAAACATAAATAGAGCTTTTAACATAATCCTTATTATCGGACGTAAAATATTATCCTGCTGCTGCGGCTGTGCTGATGATTCCAAATGTTGACGGCGTGGCTGATGATGTTAGCGGCAGGCGTTCACCTGGTGATGTGCTGCGGCCGTTCCTGCCTGGCTGATGCGGCAGGCCTACCACGTTTTTGTTTTTGGCTGGGCGTTGGTTCTGGCTTTTGTTTGGCGGCGCTGGCGTTGGTGATTTCCCTGGGTTTTCGCAAAATCTGAAATTGAATCTTGCCTTTTCTCCTGGCGTTGAGTGGGGGTGGGTCCCCAAAAATTCGCAGCCGCCGGGGGAGGTAAATACCAAAAATTACCAAAACGAATTTTTCAAGGGGGTAAACATGGAAAACATAATAGAGATACCATATACTCCGCGGCCTGCATGGGCGAAGGTCCTGCATAAGGAATTAAGCAGACACCGCTTTGCTGTAATCGTAGCACACCGCCGTTTTGGTAAGACAATCGGAATGGTAAATCACCTTATAAGGGACGCACTGCAAAGTGACTTAATCAGCCCGCAGTATGCTTTGGTAGGTCCGTTCAGTGCACAGATGGAAATTATTGCATGGGGACCATTGAAGTATTACACAAGCGTCATAGAGGGCATCAAGGTGAATGAAACTAAAAAGTATGTTGAATTCCCCAGTAAAGTACCTGGAGCGCAGGGAGCGAGAATATATATCGTTGGTGCGAATAACCCCGACGCATTACGTGGTACATATTGGGACGGCGTAATACTTGACGAGTATTCGGATATGAAGCCGGAGATGTGGACGCAGATAATCCGACCTGCGATAGAGAACGGCGACAGAAAAGGCTATTGCTATTTCATCGGTACACCCAAGGGGCAGAACAACTTCTATGAGATGTACAAGAAGGCCAAGACGAATAAGCGTTACTTTGCGTATTTGTCGAACGTGTACGATAGCGGCATCTTAGATGCAAAGAGCATAGAAGAACTAAAAGAGGATATGCCGGAGGTAGAATTCAGACAAGAGTATTTGTGTGACTTTAGTGTATCGGCTATTAATGAGCTTTTCAGCCTGGAAGAGTTGGACAAAGCCTTTGGCCGTGAGCTGACAGAAAAGGATATTCCGTATGATATGCCGCTTATCCAGGGCGCAGATATAGCGCGTTTCGGTGACGATAGAACGTGTATATGGCAGCGTAAGGGATTAATGGTATATCCAAGGCCAAGGGTTTATAAGAAGCTGAACACGATGCAGACGGCAGATTATATTGCTTTGGCAATGGATGAAAATAAGGCAGATATGACCTTTATAGACGTTGGCAACATGGGTGCTGGCGTAGTCGACAGATTACGGCAGATGGGGTACACGGCTTTGAGAGAGATACCATTTCAAGGTGCGGCGATAGAGAATAAGCGCTATGAGAATATCAGAGCAGAGATGTACTTCAAACTGAAAGACTGGATAGAAGATGGCGGAGCTTTGCCGGATGAATCTGGACTAAGAGAAGAGCTTGCTGTCATTCACTACAAGTACTCTAAGAATGGGCGTTTAATACTAACGCCTAAAGAGGAGATAAAAGAAAAGCTAGGACGTTCACCGGACCTTGCAGACGGCCTGGCACTAACATTTGCAAGGAAGGTTCCGTTAAGGCAGTTAGGGTTTGACGATAGAAAGCCTAAAGTGCTGATGTGCAATACAGAATATTCGATTATGGGGGCGATTTAAAAATGGGTGGCATTGCAAAATTATTCGGTGGCGGCAACATGCCGACTATTGAAAAGGTGGACCCGGCGCCGACTACCGTTGCGACAAGCAGCGAAGTCGCGACCGGCAGCGACAACAACAAGAAGAAGCGTAAGGGCTTTGCATCTACACAGACAAGCACTATTGCTAGTAGCGGTGAGGGCGGCCGTAATACTTTAGGCTAAGAGGTAACAGCTTATGAACTTTCAAACGATAGCGGCGAGCAAGCCACAGGGAACACTTCCTAGTGACGGGGTGCCGCTGAAAAAGAACTTGCCAGACCGCCAACGTTTGGTGCGTAAGCTTAAAAGCATGTACGAGGATAGGCGAGATTGGGTAGACAGATGGAAAGAGATAAGAGATTATCAGCTCCCGTTTGTCGGAGAGTTTGACGATACGGCAGACAAGACCAATCCCGCACGCAGACGTGACTTAAAGATTGTGCACGGGGTAGCTTGGAGAGCGGCACAGGTATTCGCTGCTGGCGTTATGAGCGGACTTACACCGCCGAGCCGCCAGTGGTTCAGATTTGCATATAGACGGCCGGAACTGAATACGAATGTTGAGGCTATGAAGGTGCTTGACACAAGACAAGAGATTGTATCAAGCGTGCTTGCAAAGAGCAACTTCTATAACAGCATCCATACTGTATATCTGGAATTGCCTTTTGGACAGTGCCCGATGGCTATATTCTACGACGCAGAAAACGGCGTGAGGTTTCAGACAATGACAATCGGTACTTATGCACTTGAAGCAGACGGCTTCGGCAAGGTAACTACTTTTGCAAGAAAGTACGATATGACTTTGCAGCAGCTAGCAGACTGCTTCGGCGTAGACGCTTTGCCCGACAATCTGAAAGGACTGTTAGACAATCAGACCAATCTTACTAAGAAGTATAAAGTCTGCTGGATGGTAGAGCCTAACAGTGATAAGCTGCCTGGCTACATGGACAGACTGAATATGCCGTATAGAAGCGTGTACTGGTTGGAAAAGTCAGAGAGTGACGAATACTTGTATGTTGGCGGCTTTGAAGAAGAAGCAGTACCGGTAGCGCGTTATCTTGTCAGCGGCAATGAGGCATACGCAAGAGGTCCTGCGTGGTTTGCAGAAGGCGACAGTAAAATGCTGCAACTGCTGAAAAAAGATTATCTCACAGCAATAGAGTTAAAGATAAAGCCGCCGATGCAAGGCAGTCCAAGCCTTATGAATAACGGCGGTATTAACTTGATGCCTGGCGGTCTAACAGCCGTAGATGACCAGACGCAAGATATGGTTAAGCCTTTGTTCGCGGTTGACCTTGACTTGAAGGACGCGCAGGAAGAAATTATTCGCGTTGAGGATGCTATAAAGAGAGCATACAGTGCTGATTTGTTCTTGATGTTAGATAACCTTGATAATAGCCGCATGACTGCTAGAGAGGTTATGGAGAGAACGCAGGAAAAACTGCAACAGCTAGGCCCGGTGGTTGAGCGATTGCAGGATGAATTCTTAACACTGATTCTTCAACGTGTATATAACATCATCGACAGAAGCGGTGGATTCCCACCGGTACCGGAAGAACTACAAGACATTTTGAGTGAAGAGGATGTAGAAGTGGACTATATTTCACCTTTGGCGCAGGCGCAGAAGATGAGCGGACTTGTGAATATCGAACAGGCGATAGCACAAACCGGACAGATGGCGCAAGTATGGCCAGAAGTTACGAAGAAGATTAACCCGTTGGGTGCTATTACAAAATACTTTGAAATGCTTGGCGTGCCTGCGATGGCATTGCGCAGTGATGAAGAAGTACAAGAAATGCTCAAACAAGAGCAGCAGGAAATGCAACGGCAGCAGGAAATGCAGGAAGGCTTGGCAATGGCACAGGCTGCGGCTCCTGCGGCAGAGGCGGCCAAAAATCTTACTGCGGCGGCGAATGATTCCAATCCGGCTATTACAAGCTGGCTAGGCGTGCCGGGAGGTTGGGAATAATGAGCGAGCAGTTTAAATATAAATCCAATACCGGCGAGGATAGAAAGCAAGCACTGCTGACAGAGTACATGGTAAGAGAGCAGGCAAGAAGGGATAAAGAGGCCCTACTTGACCTGCTGGGGAGTGAAAGCGGACGCTGGTTCTTGATGCGTATGCTTGATGTGACCAAAGTAAACTCTATGTGCTTTACCGGCAACAGCAAGACTTTCTATAACGAAGGCCGCCGCGACGTAGGCTTAGGCATTATCAAAAGCATTTTAGCACTTGGGCTGCAAGGCATAGAGCTAAAGCAGCAGGCTGAAATGGAGTATGCAGAATTCCAACTAAAGCTACAAGAGCTGGCAGTGGAATATGTAGATAACAACAAGGAGGAATAACTAATGGGCGAGAACGGCGAAAACACAGTTGTAAACGGCGAAGGCGCACAGCAGCAACCCGATACCGCAGCGCAACAGCAGCAAACAGAACCGACTACTAATGCAACTAATAATACAAGTGCTTCCGGCACTATTGCAGGGAACGGAAGTAATGGGCAAGGCGCACAACAGCAGCCCGGCACAGTGAATTATGACTTTGCAGGAGTAGAAATGCCGGAAGGCTATGAGCTTAGTGATGATGAGCAAGGACGCTTTGTGGATGTCATTAAGGGAATGAACCTTAGCAATGACCAGGCAAGAGCACTTGCAAAGTACGGCACAGAGTATGCAAGCCGTGTAGTGCAAGGTGTAGAACAGCTCCGTGCGCAAGAAATTGCTAAATGGGGTGACGAAGCTAAAACGGCACTGGGCGCAGACTTGGGCAAAGTACAGGGCCTTTGCGATACTGCCTGCCGTAAATTGGAGGCAATGTATCCGGGCTTGAACGTGCGTGAAGCGTTAGAAATTACTGGCGCAGGCAATCAAATTGCTATCGTGAGAGCATTTGCGAAACTTGGCGAACTGCTTGGCGAGGACCCCGGCTTGGCTGCACAAAACGGCGCACAAGGCTTAAACGCTGCGCAAGGCATTGCAGCAAACATGTACCCGAAAACCGACTGGAGCAGGTACAAATAATTTATTAACTTTTAATTGAAAAACAGGAAGGATGATGAAACTATGGCTACTATTGGTTACTCCCAAACTATGAGTGACTTACGAAAGTATTTAACTCCGCAAGGCGCTATTGACCGCGTTATGGAAGTGCTTAACGAATCCAATCCTATTATGGAAGATATTCGGTGGATGGAAGGCGATTTGCCGATTGGTACTAAAACTACTATTCGTGCCAGCCTGCCTTCTCCGTCTATCCGTCGTATTAACCGCGGTACTTCTCCGACTAAAGGCACTGTAAAACAGCGCATTGATGTATGTATGCACTTGGAGGACCGTTCCTGCGTGGACGTTGAATTGCTTTCCGGTAAACCGAATCCGCAGGCTTTCCGTATGGCAGAGGATGATGCACACGTAGAAGGCATGGGCCAATACGTCGCACGTCAATTCTTGTACGGCAACTTAGATGAAGACCCGGACACTTTCAATGGTATTGCAATTCGCTACAATACTTTGACCGACGGCGGCAAAGGCACTCCAGGACACCAGGTGATTTCCGCTGGTACTCCTGGCACTAACACTAATGCTTCTATCTACTTCGTAGACTGGGGCGACCGCCGTGTAATGGGTGTATATCCTAAAGGCACCCAGGCAGGCTTGAAGACTGAGGACTTGGGCGAAAGTGATGTGTACGACGAGAACAACAAGCCGTTCCGTGCATTGCAGACCTTGTACTCTTGGAAGTGCGGCTTAGCGGTACAAAATGTTCGTTCTATTGTGCGCGTGTGCAACATTGATGTCCAAAAGCTTAACTCTTTGACTGACAGTGCGCAACGTGAGCTGATGAATAAATTCATCTTCGCAAAGAACCGTCTGCAAGACCCGAAAGCGCCGGTTGCGTATGTATCTGACGGCGTATACTCTTGGCTGGAGTGCTATCTGAACAACAAAAACAATGTTCATGTTACCCGTCAAGACTTCATGGACGCACCGCCTAAACTGTACCTTGCAGGTATTCAGATTAAGAAACTTGACTGCCAAAGCGAAACCGAAGCGGCAGTACAATAACCGGAAGGAGTGAATAACAATGATTTTTGACCAGCAAAATATGTACATGGACAATTCCTTGACCAGCAATGTAATTGCGAACGTTGGCGGCGGTGATGCGGTCGACCCGTTGTTTCTTGTTATCACTGCGCCGACCGCCTTAGCTACTAGCGGCACTATCACTGCGGCGCTGGAAACTTCCGACAGCGAAAGCTTCGGCACTAAAACCGTTGTTGCGACTTATACCCTTGCTGCCAGCAAGAAGGGTGTCTTGGTTGCGGCAAAACTGCCGTATGGCATGAAGGCTTTTTCCAGACTGACTGTTACCGGCGCAAGCGGCGGCAAACTGACTGCTGGCTTGACTGAAACTGTTCCGAACTGGCCGGGCTGATTTAGTACTTTAAGGGGAGGGCGAAAGCTCTTCCTTTTTTTAATAATCAAGGAGGAATAGTTAAAATGCTTAACATTACCGATGTATGTAATATGGCACTGGCTCATATCGCCAAAGGGCGTATAAGCAATATAGATGAGCAGTCGGAGTTGGCCAGACAGTGCAAACTGTTTTATGAGCCTACCCGCAAAGAGTTATTAAGAAGCTACACTTGGGGATTTGCAAAGCGCGTGAGCAAGCTTGCAGAACTTAGTATCGAATCTCCGTACTGGTCCCACGTTTACGCCTACCCCGAAAAGTGCCTTGCTGTGCGCAAGATATTTGACGCTGACACCGGCGCAATGATAAGGGCAGGCGAACAGCAGCAGGAAGAGTGGGACTTATATATGGCAAGTGACAACGTGCTTGGTATAGGCTGCAATATTCCTGCTGCGTGGCTTGAATATACCTATGATGTTGACGACGTGGAAATGTTTTCAAGTGATTTTTTGAGCGCGTTTACTCACATGTTGGCGTTTAATATCTGCGTGCAGCTGACCGGCAACAGCGGCTTGCAGCAGACGCAGTATCAGCTTGCGATGGCGGCGCTGCAGAAAGCGAAGTATACCACGGCAAGCGAAAAGAAAGAATTGCCGGACTACCCGAGTAAATACTTTGACGGGAGGGCGTAATTATGGCTAGTGGGTTGACACCTTATTATTTATTGCAGCCTGCGTTTACCGGCGGCGAAATCAGCGCCGAAGTTGCAAACCGCGTCGATTTAGATAAGTACCAGCTTGCGGTACTGCAAGCCTATAACTGCCTTATCAAGCCGCACGGTCCTATTTATCGCAGACCGGGAATGAAGTATATGGCACGAACAAAATATAGCGATAAAGCGTGTATCCTGGTGCCGTTCAACGGCGCAGATAACACCGACTATCTTTTAGAGATTGGTGAGAAATACATAAGAGTGCATAAGAACGGACTTTATATAAACATAGAAGTTATGACACCGTACACGGCAGACATGCTGCAAGATTTGAGATTTGTTCAAAGCGCAGATACTATATTTATCGCCAGCGGCAAATATCCCGTGAAACAGTTTGCAAGGTATTCAGACACCGACTGGCGCTTTACTGATTTTACAATTACTGATATGTATTTTGATGAATCGTTAGCAACAAATACTATCAAAGGAACAAGCTATATGACGGCAGGCACGTATAGTTATACGGTCCCCAAAACAGGCACGTATACGATCACTGTTGCCGGTGCTGGCGGCGGTGGCAGTGGTGTTAGTAGAAAAGCAAGTGACAAACAAAGCGCAGGCGCATACGGCGGGAGCGGTGCTGACATCACTTTTAAAAAAGTATTAACCAAAGACAAGGTATACACTATTGTCGTAGGTGAAGGCGGAGCAGGAAGCGCGTGTCATTATGGTGCTGGCTGGGGCGAACCGGGCAGCAAGGGCGGAACAAGTACTGCTTTTGATGTATCATGTCAAGGCGGCGAAGGTGGCGGTGCTGCATATAGTGAGGCGCATGGCGCAAGGAACGGCACGGATGGCACAAGCTACGGCAACGGCGGTATAGGCGGTATTAAGGGATTTAGCTATTCAACGAGCCAGAATGGCACTAAAGGCGGCGATGGATGGATTATTATTTCCTATGACGGAACAAACAAGATTACTCCTAGCGCTACTTCTGGTGAAGTGACGCTGACGGCGACTCAGAATACTTTTTCGGATAGTAGCGTAGGTACTAGCATTAAATTAAAGCAAGAAGTCGCTACGGTTGAAGTTAATGTCAGCAATGGTACAAGCGGACAAGTGCGTGTAGGTGAAATTTGGAAGGTAATATCACACGGCACTTGGACGGGAAGTTTTGAAATTCAAAAGAAAGATATGAATAGCGAAGGATGGAAAACGTATCGTAAATATACATCTAAAGATGATTACAATCCGTCAGAAAGCGGCAGCGTTACTGAACCCGTTTATTTGCGCATAGTCTGCAATGTCACTAGCGGCACGGCGAAAGTAAACTTAACTGCTATGGCTTACGATGCAGAAGGAATTGCGAAAATCACGGAATACGTTAATGCGAAAAAAGTAAAAGCTATTACGTCAACAGAATTCGCAACCACGGAAGCAACAGAAAACTATTATTTCGGCGCATGGAGTGAAGAATTCGGATACCCGCAAACACTGTGCTTTTTCCAAGACAGATTATGTTTTGGCGGCACGAAGAAGCAGCCTTATATGGTGTGGATGAGTAGGACAGGTGACTACGGCAATTTCAGTGTAGAGAAAGCCAGCGGCACTGTTACCGATGATAGTGCAGTAGCACTTGCGTTTGTAAGCCGCAAGCAGTTTAAGATTTTACACTTGATTGCAAGCACTGACTTAATCGTCTTGACTGCGGGTAACGAATGGACAGTAAGCGGCAGCGATACTGTAACCCCATCTAAAGCCGTTCCCAAAATGCAGACTACACGCGGATGCAGTAATGTTGAACCGCTGATGATTGGCGGCAGAATCGTATTTGTACAAGGCCGCGGCAGCACTGTAAGGGATATGGCATATAGCTATGAAACAGACAGCTACGGCGGCAATGACTTAACATTGCTGGCAAAGCATATCATAGAGAATGTACAGATTGTCGACAGCGCATATAAGCAGGAACCCGACAGCACTATATACTTTGTGAGAAGTGACGGAACTATGGCTTGCTTATCCTACATCATGGAACAAAAGGTATATGCCTGGTCGACGATAGAAACACAAGGCAAGATTGAAGCTGTGGCAGCAGTGCAGGAAGGCGATGAAGATATTATTTATCTTGTAGTACAGCGAGAGATAAACGGCGCAATAGTACGCAACATCGAGTATCTGGCAAAGAATCCTGCAAAGAGCACTAACCCCGATGATTATATTATGCTTGATAATGCTATTGAGTATAGAACTGTTGAAAAGAGCAGCGGGGAAACAGAGATTGATGCAGCAGAGCTGGCAGGCGAAAAAGTTACTGTTATCGGTGACGGAAGAATGTATAGCGGACTGACTGTAAGTCAAGACGGCACTGTGACGCTTCCAGCGGCCGTACAACACGCTTTTATCGGCTTGCCCTATAGAAGTATCGTGGAACTGCCAAACGTCGAAATTAAGACAGGTGACGGCACTATGCAAGGACGCAAAAAGCAGATTAGTAATTGCATCCTGCGTTTAAGTAATTCTCTTGGCGGTATGGTCGGTCCAGATATAAATACTATGGACTTGATGAATTTTGATGAGCAGAACGCAGTGAGCGATATTAAATTATTTACCGGCGACAAGCATATGACTTTGCCTATTGGCGGCTTTAACAACGAAGGCAGAGTGATTATCGTTACGGATGAGCCGTATCCTTTTAACTTGCTGGCGGTAGTGCGGGAGGTGTCTTTTGGTGGCTAAGAAGTGGACTGTTGAAATCCTTGATAATAAATCAAAAGAAAATGTCGTGCCGTTGATTGAAGAACTTATGCAAGATATACGGCCGCACGATAAGGAAGATTTGGAAGCAAGCAGTGACCCGGTATTTGTACTCATTGGCAGTATCAAACTTGACGAAGAAACAAGGGTGTACCGTGGTGAGGATGGAAAACTGCTTGCGATATTCGGCAAAGGTGCTATGGAATGGGGCGCGCCTGGCCGCGGTATTTGGATGGTAGGCACGAACGAACTTTATAACGGGTACACAAAGAGCCTGCTTTTCAAGGAGGCTAAAAGGGTGCTGAATGAATGGGTACGCAAGCATGGACTGCTGCACAATATCGTCTACGAGAAGAACCGCACTAGCATTAACTATTTAAGACACTTGGGAGCGGTATTTTTGGTAGAGCCTAAAACAGGTTGGGACGGCAAGAAATTTTATCAGTTTTATATTCCATATAGAGGGGAGTGAGCGTAATGGGTACACTTGGAATCTTAATGGGCCTGCAAACTGTTATGCAGTTAAGCGGCCAGCATCAGCAGGCCAAACAGCAGGAGCAGGCATATAAAGCGCAGGCGCAGGCTGCGCAGCAGAATGCGGCTATTATGAGCCGCCAACGTGAGCAACAGGCAGAAGCATATGCGCAGAAGCAGAGCCAGCTCAACGATAGAATGAGGCTTGCAAGGGGACAGGCGCTGGCGGCGGCAGGCAGCAGCGGCCTAACCGACAGCGGCAGTGTCAGCGATATTCTTTCAAGCAGTGAGGACGCTTACAGAAAAGACAGCATAAATCTGTTGCAGAATCAGCGCAATGATGCGTGGAGCACTTATGTAAACGAAGTCAATTACCGCAACCAGGCAAGCGCATATAACGCGGCGGCAAAGAACGCTAAAGCCAACGGCAAAATGCAGATGTTTAGTACACTTGTAGGTGCGGCGGCGAACGCTTACTCTAAAGGCATGATTGGCGGCAGCAAGGGAACAACTACAGTAAGCGGTGATGAATGGTACGATGCTAACAGTGATTTTAATCTTCCTGCTAGCAATATGAACGGCTTCAATCTTTACAACCAGGCAAAGAAGAATAACCCGTTCATGGATAATACAGGCTTTACTAAATGGAACTGGTAAGGGAGGTGCAGTATGAAGATTGCAGGTTATCAAGGCAGCGTCAATTTAGGTACCGGTGGCGGTGCGACTGTCAAGGTATCGAGTGACCTTAACGCTTATGGCAGCGGCGGCAAAGGACTTGCCGCTATTGCCGGTGCCGCCAACAAATGGGCGGTAGCAGTAGAAGCACAGCAGGAAGATGAGGACAAACAGTCCATTCTTAATGCTATGGATATATTTAATAAGAGCCGTTATAACATCATGTACAACGATGAAAGCGGCCTTATGAATACAAAGTTAGAAGGCACTGCCGGTGCAGGCGCAAGCTACACAGAGCAGATAAATAAAGCAAGGCAGGATGTATTAAGTAATACCAAATTGCACAGCCAAAAGAACCAGCTTGCATTAGACCATTTAATGTATCAGAGCGCACAGCAAGGCTTCCAGACTGTCGACCAATACGAGCAGAAGCAAAAAGAAGCAGTCACTGATTTGCGCTATGACAATAATATTCAGAACTCCTGCGAGTTTGTACAGAAGAACTGGAACAACCCGCAGGCGCTGCAAGATGAAATTATTCGTACACAGTTGCTGACAAGTGCTATATATGGCAAGCGTGGCGCAGAGTTTATCGAATCTAAGAGCAGAGCCAACATTGGGCAGGTGGTAGCAAGTGCCGTCGGTGCAAGCATCACCAACGAAGATTATGGCACTATGCGTAACATCATGGATAAGTACGGTAGTTATCTGACTGCCAATCAGCGAGCTGCTTTTGAGAAGGTGGCATACGATAAAGAAAGCAGCGCTTTTGAAAGAAATACTGCTAAAGATTTGTATGCTAAATATGGCGACGATGAAGAAGCAGTGCGCAAAGAGGTTGAAAACATGGACGCTTTTTCACCAGAAGGCGGCAAAGTCGAAACGCAGGCAGAAGGCACTACATGGGTAAGGAACAGCGGTGTTTCCCTTGATGGCGTAAAGCAGCAAGTAACCATCGGCCTTTCTGATATTGCGAAAGAATTTAACACATTGAGCGGCGCACAGCTTATTGTCACTAGCGGCACGGATAGTACAGATATTCACGCTGCCGGTGAGCACAGCCACGGCGCAGGTGTCAAACTTGATGTTGCAGCTGACTGGCTAGAGAACGCCGACAACCGCAAGAAATTTATTTCTTATATGCAAAGCAAAGGAATCAAGGTATTGGACGAATATTCTAATCCATCGCCAAACTCTACGGGCGGGCACCTTGATTTGGACTTTACGGACTATAAAGGCGGCACAGTAGCACACAAACATATAAGCCTAGACGGGCAAGACCGCATTATGAAGCAGTACCGCATTATTAAGGCAGACCATGACAGAATAGAAACTTATAAGAAAAACAAACTTTTTGAAGGAATAAAAAGTGAGATATTTGCTATGTTTGGTAACGGCACAAGCTACGATGCCGCTATGAGCTGGGCTGTCAACCAGGCAGGCAGTGACCCCGACAAGTACGTAACATACCGTAATGCGGTGGAGGCAATATACGGACCGCAAGGCAGAAGCGGAAGTAGTGGTAGCGGTAGTGGAAGCAGTAACGGAAAACTTGATGACGATGCAATAGGTGTATTGGAAGATATGCTGCAAGAAGGCAAGTTTGCAAGCATCGACCAATTTTTAGCATACGCTGCTAACAAAGGTGCATCGTCTGAACAGCGCGGGAAGTTAGAAAAAATATACAAAGATTGGTATAGTGGTACAGGCGAATTTGCTTTTGATATGGAAGGCCTTGTACAACAAGTCGCAGGCAAAAATGCCGATGCACTGTATAAGAAAAAAATCCAAAACTACGGACGGCAATGGGTGCGCGCTTATCGCGCAAAAAATCACGGCATGAATCCGGGCGAAACGGAACTGCTGGAGGCTTTGAGAAACTGCGTAACAACTAAGGTTTACGGCAGCTATGTTACTGAAAAACATTCATTCTGGTTTGACAGTACAGAAGATATAAAAGCAAGTGACGCAGATTTAATTGCACGTGGTATCGCAAGCGTAAATAAAACCGGGGATGATTGGTACGATGTTAAATGGCTGGATGGCACATCGGGCAAAATAAACGGCGCATATCTTGCAAAGTTACTGAAAGGAGATTACTAAATGGCTAATGAACCTTTAGACGAATTCGACCGCAGATTAAAAGCAAAAAAGGAATATGCTAATTATGGCTTTATTGCTGATATTGACAGCGGCTTGTCACCTGTTGAAACTCTAGGCTATTATGACCTGCAAAAAATGAGCGACGATGAATATAATAAGTTTTCGCAGGCAGTAAAGAGCAATAGCTCACCGACGATTGATACTAGCAGCATCATCACCGACGATAAGCCGGGCATAGGCACTGCCGTAATGAACGGCCTTAAAGGTTCTGTGCGTGGCTTATTCGGTGCTGCTAAAGCGGCGATTGACGCTAATATTGAAGCTCATAAGGGTGACAAGAATGTTGTTAAAGAGTATGACCAATCAGAGAACATCAGCAAGGCTTTAGGCTATGTCACCGATGAGATTTTGAAGCGCGAAGAAGTTAAGGCTGATACGGCGGCTGGGCAACTTGGTTATGATTTGGCCGAAAACGCTATTCAGCTTTTAGTACAGCTTGCACTGACTAAAGGTGTAGGTGCTGCCGGTGCAGGTGCAAAAACTGTACACGCTATCAGTATGCTTTACAATGGTGCAAACATCAGCGGCGAACAATACCTGCGACTGCGCAAAGAGGGCGTAAACGCAAGCAGAGCAGCAGAGGCAGGCTTGATGAACGCAATCCCGCAGGCGGTATTAGAGGAACTGCCGCTTGGCCGGCTGCTTAAAAAGATGCCTGCCGGCAGCGGACTGAAAGCTAAGATATGGGAAGTTACCAAACGTGGCCTTGAAGAAGGCGTTACTGAAGCATTACAGGAATTCCCGGAACAGGCTACGGACTTATGGGCAAAGAACCCCGGCGCAAGCACTGCCAAACTTGCGGAGAAGTGGGGCGAGAATTGGCAGCAGAACTTGAAGGAAGCGGGATATAGTGGCCTTATCGGTACTATCCTTGGTGGTACTGCAAGCGGTGCAAAGGTTACTGTTGACAGCGTTATTGAACACTTCGCATTGAAAGCTAACGAAGAACGCAAGGCAAAGCTAGTAGCGGATGCTGAACGAATCAAAGAAACAGGCATTAACCCGGAACGTGCGGCGGCTACAATCGAAGCGAATAATCCTAACTTCGAGGACGATACAGTAACAGTATCTGCACAGGACTTGGAAGGCTACAAGCAGACTAGCAGCAACAACAAGCTTTTTGAGGAATTGGGAATCACCGAAGAAGAAGTGGCAACGGCTGCGGAGCTTGGACAGGATGTTGATATTAGCCGTGGCAAGTTTACGGCGGCAATGGCTAAAGATAATGCGCTGTTTGAATCTACGGAAGACAATATGTACTTTGACAGCAACGGCGAATTGTCGGACGGCGGCGCAAAGACACGCAAAGAACTGCGAGAAGGCTATAACTTAACCAGGCAGGCAAGCGCGGAGCTTGACACAGAACTTGACGCTATTGTTGGCAGCGCTACTAAAGCAGGTATGAATAAATCTCATGCCGGCAATTTGCGCTTAGTGCTGGAGAGCCGCGCACTTATTGCAGACCCCGAAAATCCTGCTGCATGGCTGCAAAAGAATAAGCTGCGCTTTGAAGATGGCGGCAAAGCTAAACAAAAGAATGGCTGGTTTAGCAAGGGAGGAGTGCTTAAAAAAGAGCAATTCTATACTACTAATATTACCGGAAATGAGATGGGACACTATTCAGATTTGAAGAGCTTGCAGAAAAAGGCTTTTGCATGGTATAGGGACAACTTGCAAGGCACGAGCGTTCATAATGGTGTATTGGGTGATATTAGAATAGATAAAGGGTATCAAGAAAATAATATTAAATTTGGCACAAGTGGCAGAAAGAAAATGGAACACACTTCCGCTAAAAAAGAAAAACTTTTTGCATTGCGCTATTTGCGTGAAATTATGGAGAATGGTAATTTCGTTACAGAATCTGCGCCGCAAAAAGAAAAACATTCAGACGAGAATTTTTATTATATTCATTCTGCACTGAATGTTAATGGTGAAAAACGTTATGTAGTTGTTACAGTAAGAGAACATAATGATAAATCATTATCATATTATAATCATAATGTTTTTAACGAAAGTGAGTATAAAAAAATAGAGGACGCGTTCAAGCCCTCGGGTTCCGAGCAATTCAAGGCTCAGCCCAGTATCTCAAACAAAACGTCCTCTTTTGCTGATAGTGTATCACAAAAAGCAGATAATTACAAGCAACAAAAAATTGTCAATGGTACACTGAAAGATAAAGGCATGTTTTCCCCAGCGGAAGATGGTTCTTATATTATTACACTTTTCAAAGGTGCAGACGCAAGCACAGTTATCCATGAAACAGGACACTACTTTGCAGAAACTATGATTAACGAAGCACTTGCAGACCCCAGCAATGCAAGACTAAATGCTGATGCAAAAAAACTCATGGAGTATGCAGGCATTGATGCTGAAACATGGGCAAGCGGTGACATTGAAGCAAAGAGAGCCGGGCATGAAAAGCTGGCAGAAGCATTTGAAACCTACATCATGGAAGGCAAAGCACCTAGTGTTGGCCTGCGTGGAGCGTTCCAGAGATTCGCTAATTGGTTATCAGCTATTTATAGCAAGATAGCAAGAAGCGACAATGCGGCAGAGCTGACACCGGAAGTGCGGCAAGTGTTTGACAGGATGCTGGCTTGCCGTGAAGAGATTGAAGTTATGGCACGCATGGAAGGTATGTTTGGTGCTTTACCCGACAATATCACATCCACGCTATCCGAACAAAATAAAAAGACCTTGCAGGATAAAATCTTAAAGGCTAAAGATAAGGCCGTGGATATTCTGACAAGGCAAGCAATGGCTGATTTCAGTGCAAAGCGCAGAGCTGAAAAGGCAGCGTTCGTCGAAGAAATACGGCCGCAGATTGAGCAGGCAGTAGCGCAAGAACTTGTCAATCGTGCAAGAGTGCAAGTCGGGCAGGAATTTGGGCAAGAATCAAAACTTGCTAATCCCGCGATTATTGCGAGAAAATACAGGCACGTTTTAGGAAACGTACTGCCAAACTATAATGATATGCTGAACGATACCAACGCCAGCATTGACGATATACTTAATCCGATAGTTGAGTATCTTCAAGCAGAAGTCGACGCATATGGCACACTTTCTAAAGAGCGTGTTGCAAACGCTGAAGATATGCTGATTGCTATGTTCAGCAAGGCAAGGCAAAAAACTGTCACCAATCCTACATTCGTTGTTGATGAGCACGGCATGGCTCATGCTAACTTTAGGCAGAAAATCAACGAATGGGAAACAATCGAAGCTAATCCGCGTAGGCTTGCAAGAAAATACATTTATGGCAATGAGCGCATAAACTATAACGAATTATTAAAAGACACAAACAGAACTATTGATGATATTTTAAATCCTATTGCTGACAGAATAGAAAGCGAGCTTGCGGAATATCAAGATACAGTCAAGAGTGAGCGTGCGTTTTTCATCAATGGTAAGTGGGGCTACTTTGCCGCAACCAATAGAACAGAAGGCAAGTATGCAAATGACTTTGCAGGCATACCGGACCAAAGCGCAGTCTTGGTTGATTTTGGTGAGATAGGCAAGGACGGAAAACGTCATTGGACTAAGCGAGCTTTAGAGCAAGCGGATATTGAAGGCCTTGTATTCCATGAAGCAGGCGACAGTATTCGTAATGTTAACTGGGTGTCAAGATACGTTCACGATTACGGCGGCAAAATAAGCGACTTGACCAGCAAAAAAGGACGCAGAAGAATTGCCGAAAAGATTGCAAGGGGCGAAGATATAGCAGACTACTACGATTTGCGTAGCACCGGTTTAGATTATGGCGATGCCGAAATTAAGGCAGACTTTAAACATATTGTCGATGAGCTGGACAGACTGCAAGCGTTGAAGCATAGACTTGAAGCAGACCCCGAAGGTGTCGACCTGGTAAAAGAAAGCAAGCGCAACCAATTATCGCAGGAGCAGAAAGAACTCTTTGATCAGATAGCAGAGGAAAACGGTTATGCCAGCGGTTACGAAATGGCCAGGGAGATTGTCGAAGGTTATACCGTCAACGAGAATGAGGGCAGCGATGTACAAGACAACTGGGCAAGGAACTATATCCGTAATGGCGGTGACAAGGCAAAACTAAAGACCGAGGAAGGCTTGAAAGAGATTGCCGAAACTTTGGTTGATGGCGAGCAGCTTACAGAGCTTAACGAGCTTAAAGCCTTGAAGCATGAGCTTGAAACTAATCCGGATAAAGTCGACCTTGTGGAGATGAGCAAAAAGCGTGCCTTGTCTAACGAGCAGAGAGAACTGTTTGACTGGGTGGCTGACAGTTTGGGTTATGACAGTGGCGATGCTATGGCGCAGGATATTTTGACTTCACCGAGCGAAAGAGCTATGGTACGTCAAGAGATTGACAAGGCCGTAAACCGCAGATTCCCCGACTTCATGCAGGAGCGTGAACAGGCAAGAGAAGCGGCAAGGGAAGCACTCTACAATGACGAAAGCGGCGAAGTAGTTGCACTTGAACAACAGCTTATTGATGAGGCACTTAACGAGATAAGCGACAAGGATATTAAACAAAAAGAACGTGCCAATATAGCCAAGGTACGTAAGCAGAATGCAGATAATTTTGCTAAACGCTATATCCAAACTTTGTCCGCAGGTGAAGTTATGAAGCCGAGAAGATTTGCTATGGCAGAACGCAGAGCGGCGGCTAACGCAAACAAGGCTGCGAAAGCTGGCCTTTTGGAAGAAGCGGCTATGTATAAGCAACAGCAGATGATTAACCACGCTTTGTATCGTGAAGCAGTCAAGGCCAAACATCAGATTGAAAGCGCAAGAAAGTACGTCAGAAAGCAGATGCACAGTAAGAAAGAAGTATGGGGAACAGAGCAGCACTTTTTCCAAATGTGCGCATTGCTGGAGCGTATGGGCTATCACCGCAAGGACTTTAACACCAACGGCAGAGAAGTGCAGCCGCTTAGCGATTACATTGCAGAGATGCAGGCAAAGTACGGTGACGAAATTATTTCTATGCCGGACTTTGTTTTGAACCCGAATAACGATTTGACCAACGCGCCGCAACTTAGCCTTGCGAACTATATGGACGTTATCGACGCGCTGAAAAACATTCGTGCTATTGCAAAGCAGGATACGCAGATGAACAAAATCGCCGCCGGTGAAGCCTTTGAACAGGTTAAGGCTGATACGATAGCGCACCTGCAAGAATTGCCGGTAGAGTATGAGGCGGAGATTGGTAGCGACAGTAAAAAGAGCCTGCGTAAGCGAATTATTGACTGGCCTAAAAATATCATAGCTACACTACGTAATGCTGATAACTTCTTCTTGATGATGGATAATTGGACGGAAGAAGGTTATTTTACTAGGGAGTTTTACAACAAAATTAACCATTGCGCAGATATGGAAAGTGAAATGCTTGAAAGCTATCAGAACGAGCTTATAGATGCTTTGCAGAAATGGGAGCCAGATAAGAAAACAGGTATTGCACACAATCAGAGAATTTATTACGAAGAGCTTGGCGGCAGCGCAGATAAGCATGCTTTGATTGCTATGCTGTGCAATCTGGGCAGTGATAGTAATGCTGCAAGACTTTGTTCACAAAAACCGGTAGGCGTAAAGAATTCTGATATATGGGTGGAAGAATCGGAGCTTATAGGCAGAGAAGAAGCAATGCTGCAAACCAAACAAAACCTTATAGAGTTTTTGTGTAAGCATCTGACTAAAGAAGATATTGCCTATGCGCAGGCACGTATCAATGCAGCAAGTAAATTCTGGCCTATGCTGGCAGAAGTCAATCGCAAGACAAAAGGCTTTGAGCCGCCGAAGATTGAAGCGTCACCGCTGGTGCTGAAGCTTGCAAGCGGCGAAAGCGTAGTATTTGACGGTGGCTACTTCCCGTTGGAACGTGATACACGCACCGGCAGTATGCCCGGAAAATTTGACAGAATCGACAGCACCGAAGAAGGCAACAGACCGCCACAACGGACTTTGACTACTAATACCGGGTCCAGTAAGTCACGTACTGGCGGCAAATATCCCGTCGACTTATCGCGCGGCAGTGAGGTTACGGCGGTAAAAAGCACTATTCACGATATTTGTTATCGTGAAACAATGCTTGATTTCAGAAAGATACTGAACGATGAGGATATTTACCGCAACATGGTTGAGCGTTTAGGCGATACCAACGTAAGACTTTTTAGAGAGTTTTTGCAGGCTTGCGCTAACCCATACGGCAATAAGACAGCGTACATGGCAGAAAAGACATTTACAAAGATTGCCAACGCTTTACGTAATGCCACAATAAATATGGCTATTATGTTTAACTTTAAAGCGGCAATGCAGAACACTACTAACATATTTCTTTATGGTAATAGCACAGAAGGCTTTACTCATGCCGACGCTTTCAGAGCTTTACTTCGCGGCTTTACAGGTGAAGGCAGAGCAGAAGTAGACGCTATTTGTGCAAAAAGCGCTTTTATGCGTGAGCGTTCGCAAGCGCCAGACATTACGTTAAGGGATATTCAGAAGCGTTCTGACCTTGACCCGATTGAGAAAAAGACGCTGAAATATGGCGCATTGCTTTTAGGCTACACTGACATGATGACTGCAAAGCCGGTATTTGCAGAAGCATACATGAAGAAAATCAACGAAGGCAAGACAGAGCAGGAAGCACTAGACTTTGCGAATACTGTTATTCGCCGCACGTTAGGCAGCAGCCGTATTCACGATGTATCAAGCCTGCAACGTAGCAGCGGCTTATTCAGAGTGTTTACGATGTTCCAGGGATTCTTCAATACGCAGTTTAACCAATGGGACAGAGAAGCTCATATTGCTAAAAGGTTATGGAATAGCGGTGAAAAAAAAGAAATGGCTGAACGGCTGATTGCTTTTGTTGGTGCCAAATTTCTCAGCGTGTGCTTCCTGAACGTGGCTATAGCAGAGCTTTCCTTAACCGCTCCTTTTGAGAAAGACGAGGACGGTTATCGCAAATTGTCAAAAGAGCTTATCAACTACCCGTTGTCTATGGGCGGCCCCGTTGTGCAAGCGGCGAATGTTGGCGTGCAAACCTTGCTAGGTATGAGAAACTACGGCTACAGATTGACAGCGGTGCAAGGCTTGATGGACAAAGGCTTTACAGTTATAAGACGTGCAGGCAAAGTTGCCCGAGGCGAAGAAGGTCCGGGTGAACTAGCAGAGCAGGCGGCGTATGTTTTTGGCGCATGGCGCGGCGTTCCTGCTGGTATCGTCAATATCCTATTCAATAGCCTAGATATTGCTGAGGATAATATGGACTTTGAACTGCAAGACTTGATTAAGCGTCGCCCGCGTTCCGAACGTAAACACGAGCAGTAGCTTATGGTAAAGAAGTAGTAAAATAAAAAAATCTGGCAGTGTAAAAACTGCCAGATCTAAAATGAATATGCTGGTTTATTTTCTTTTGCGTGATATTGATTCGGCTATTTCTGAGCCTGCGCCAAAAACGAGCGTCGCGATTACAGAGAGAATGGCGAGCATTGCTTCAAGCGTGAGATATTGCAGCACAGTTGTGTACCACGTTTCAGCGAAGATGAACCCTGCTATAATGGCGATAGGCACGCAGACCACGAGTGGAAAGCCCATAAACAATGATAAAGAAAAAATGAATGTGGCTATGCCGTTATCGTGAAACAGAAACGCTGCTCCCGGCGCTACGCTCGGGATGATTGCAGCGAGTAAGTGAAAGCCAAACCAAATTAGTACAAGCATGATAAGCATAAAAAGTATAGGCATATAAAGCACTCCTTTCTTTGCATTATAGTATATCGCAATCGCTATAAAATGTACATAAGAATTTCACAAATGCTCATTTCTAAAGTTAGCAAAATTGTGTGCTAAAATTAAAGAAAGTAAATCATTTAATGTCTATCTAATTTTTAGATAGACATTTTCTTTTTATGAATAAACGAAAGGGGTTGCTATTATGATTGCTCATGTCGATAACAGAATTACATATAGCGGCAACGGAAACGCGACAGAGTTTGCGTATCAGTTTAAAATTTTAGACCGGACGGACATAAAAGTTTTATTGACTGACGCAGACGGCAAAGAAAAGCTGCTGACTAAAGATTATTACGTTGATGTTGAAAAGAATGTTGTACGTTATCCAGGTTATGCAGTCGGCGCAGAAGTGCCGGAGAGTGAACGGCCGCCGGTGTTGCCGACAGGTTGGAAACTGACGATTTATAGGGAAGTGCCGGTAACGCAGGAAACAGATTTGCCAGACCAATATCCTTTTAACCAGGTTGAAGATATTGGCGATAAACTGACGATGATTGCGCAACAGCTTACAGATACTACCGGCAGAAGTTTGAAAATCGGTGTAAGTACAAGCGCTGATATTGATACTACAATTCCGTGGGAGAACGGCAAGAGCTTTAGAATTAGCGACGACGGAAAAACTCTTGAATTGTCGGAAGACCCGGCAAAGGTTTTGCCATTGGCGCAAGGTGTTTACGCGCAGACTCAAGCACAAGCACAGAGTGCCGCTGCAAGCGCAGCTGCGGCAGCAAAGAGTGAAGATAGTGCCTTCGAATCAGCAGGCGTAGCAGGTAACAGCGCAGGTGAAGCAAAGACCTACAAGGACAATGCAAAAACCTACATGGACAATGCTAAGAATTATAGTGAGAACGTCAATGTGTTTACGCCTAGTGTGTCCGCTGATGGTGTCTTAAGCTGGACGAATAAAGCAGAACTTGAAAATCCTACTAGTGTAAACATCAAAGGCGAGAAGGGTGACAAAGGTGATACCGGTGCTGCTGGTGCTGCTGCTACCATTAGAATCGGTACAGTGACAACAGGTGCTTCGGGTAGTGAGGCTATTGTTACTAATGTTGGTACTGCTAATGACGCTGTGTTTAACTTTACGTTGCCTAGGGGTGATAAGGGCGCTGATGGTGGCATTGATGTTGATGCTGAACTGTCTGATACATCTACGAACCCTATTCAGAACAAGGCTGTTAATACTGCTATTAACACTGTAAAAAGCAACATGACACAAGGTTTTCAAACTATTAATGCTAGTATCCCTACTAAAGTATCTGCTTTGGAGAACGATGCTGGCTATCTGACGCAACATCAATCTCTTGATAATTATGCTAAAACTAATCAAGATAATAACTTTTCGGGTACTCAAATTTTCCAGAGTATTCGTACTGCTAGAGAGGATATGCCCTATCAATGGGATACTACTACGCCAACAAACCATTGTGGTTATATGATTGTATCAGCTAACACTACCATTGACTTATCCAATATCTTTGAGGCATTACCCAAAGGTGATTATATGGCTGTTTACACCTGCATTATACAAGCTTCTAATGATTATAGTTTAACTATTACAGGTGTACCTAACGTACACTATATTGGCAGTGCATCTGACTGTTCCATTAAAGCACCAGGAGTGCTCTTGAATGCATTGTGCTGGAGGAGTGGTGAGCAAGGTACATGTAAAGATGTTTGTGTATCAGTTAGTGCTTTTAGTTAAAGGTGGTGATTAAATGAGCTTTAATAGAATGATGATGAAAAATGGTGCAGTAAAGGTTGAAGATGGTAGCAAGACGTGGAGTTATAAGGAATTAAATAATACAACAATAGCTTTTACTATTCCACCAGGGGTTAAAAGAATTAAGGTAGCAGCTACTGTGGATGAAGCTAATGTTGATTTAGATTACGACTATAACGATGCTTCTATAAAAAATAAAGCGAATAATAAAACATGGGGCGAAGGGGTGTCGGAAGTTGCAGACCACGAAATCATAACCCATCAAGATATTGATTCTATTGTAGGTGTAACCCCAAATAAAACCTATACATTGCTTTTTAATTGTTGGCTTACAAGTGGTGTAACTTTTTCATGGGGTAAAGCAATAAATGACATGACACCTATAGTTGAAGATTATTAAGCAAAGGAGGCTAACGCATGAATACAACCTATAAATACAAAGACAAACAATACAATAACATTTATGAGCTTTCGGAAGCCTTAGGGCAGAGAGGTATTTTTATTCCTCGCTTCATTGGTGATGAAGCCTTAGCAGAATTAGGTGTAACAGTTACGCATGAGGAAGAACCTTTGGAAGTAATTAAGCAACGTAAGATTACAGAGCTTAAATATCAGCGTGATAAAGCAGAGGTTGAGCCTATTATCTACCACGGTTACTCTTTTGACTATGATAGCAAAGCGAGGGAACGCATTAGTGCAGCTATTGTTGCCCTTGAAGTCTTAGGTGCTTCCGTCACCCTAACATGGACAACCGCAGATAATAAAGATGTAAAAGTAACTGCATCTGACCTGCGTGGCATTATTGCACAGGTGGCGTTGAGAAGTGACAAGCTCCACACAGCTTATAGAAAAGCTAAGGAAAAAGTGGAAGCTGCTATAACTAAAGCGGAAGTTAAAAATGTTGTATTAAAAGTTTAAATATCAGCAACAAAATAAATAGGAATGAGGTGTTTTATGATTGAATCAACTGTACAAACTGTAATAAATATTATTGCTGGTGCTGTTATCTCTTATATCTTTGCGTTATATCATACAAAGAAAAAAGAAAATGACGCACTAAAAGCAGGCTTACAAGCGTTGCTGAGGGACAGAATTATCCAGGCGTACAACCATTACTGCGACGATAAGAAGTGGATTCCCATTTACGCTTTAGAAAGCATCAACGCATGCTTTAGAAGCTATGAAGCTCTCGGAGAAAATGGCGTTATTAACGGCTTAATGGAACAGCTTAACGACTTGCCGAACTATGAGCCGCATCAGAAAGGATAAGAAATGAAGAAGCTATTAAATATGCTAAAAAAGGACGAGAATACGCTTAGTATCGGTAGACTATGCGCTGTGCTGGCGTTCGTCTTGTTCAGCGTAATTTCTCTTTACCTTGCGTTTTTTGTAAAAACGTGGGGCAATTACGAAGCCTTTGCTATGGCGTGCGTATCTTTCATGTTGGCGCAACTTGGCAACAAGTATGTTGAAACAAAGATGATTAAGGTAAAAAACGAGGAGTGAAATTATGATTACTAAAAAGGTTGATGCAGAAACTTTAAAAGTTACTGACTCTAAAGGACGAACGTTTTTGATTTCCCCAGAAGACGAAGAACTTGTAAAGGAACACACATGGTATGTATCAAAAGTAGGATATGTTGAGCGTAAAGAATGGGCAAATGGTGCAAATATCACTAGACGCTTACACAAGTCTGTACTGCCTAATGTAAAAATGGTTGACCACATTAACGGGGATAGAACAGATAATCGTAGAATAAATTTGCGTCCCTGCGATAAATCTACAAACTCAATGAACACTGCTTTGCCATCTAATAACAAATATGGTTATAAAGGCATAACAAGAAGAACCGAGCCTAACTATCAAGGCAGAGAAGTTTATCGAGCTTGCATCAGAGTTAGTGGTAAAGTAATAAACCTTGGAACTTTTTATAACCTTAAAGAAGCTGGAGCAGCAAGGTTAGCCGCAGAAGAAAAATATTTTGGAACGTATAGAAGGGAGTATTGTAATGGATAATTGGAATAGAACATTGGCAAAAGAAATTGCAAAAGGAATTGTCAAAACAGGTATAGAAGGCCCGTTTGACACAGTCGTAAAATCTACGACTTATGATTATCCTAGTATCGGCTGCTCATGTTGGGAAGGCAATAGAGCTGATGAGCTTTTAAGAGCTATTCCCGGTGGTGAAGACTTTGTCGGCAGAACATATATTGATATTAAGGCAAGCGGCGAGTTGCCGATGCTGAAAGAGCTTTTGAGAAGCGACGCAGGACAGCAGGCGCAGTTAGAACAGTTGTCACGTGACTGCCTGCAATATGTCGAGGTGCTTCAACAGGTGCCGACGTTGGATGATACACGCTGCCTTATTTATGCTGGCATGTGGTGTCCGACTAGCACTTATGTTGTAAAGCGTTTCCTGGAGAATCGTTTTGAGCGCGTCAACCTGCGTAGTCTGGAGGCACTTTACAAGCTGTTTAAGAATTATTATTGGATTGCTGCTGATGTTGGCGAGATGTACCGTATTGGTTATGCCAACAGAGCGCAAACTACTTATGAGTATGTTGCCGGCATTGATTTAACTACACCGTATGGCGTACCTGCGTATGGCTATGCAGGAAACGGACGATAAGAAGGAAGGTGAAATCATGGAAGAATTAAAAGCTTTTGTCGCTGACAAGAAATTTTTAGTAGGCCTTATCATAGGCTTTGCCCTCGGTGCACTGCATCATTACTTTGCTCTCTAATCTGAATATCTAACTATAAGAAGGCGCAAATTGCGCAAAAACACTTCGCCTATAAGCGTTTTTAAAATAGTGCCGCTTATGATTTATCCTGTGGCGAGCTAAAGCAGCTTGTAGGCGAAGTTTGTGCTTCTGACACGATTTATTATATTTTACAAATATAGATATTTACATGAGGTAATAATGAAAGATGAAACAAGACGCAAGATTGATAAAACCGTTAAGATTAGTCTTATTGTTGCTGGCCTTCTGCTTATCTGTAATGACGTGTACTGGCGTTGGCACGGCGGAAGCGGCATCCAAGCAGATAACGCTGTCAATCGAACAGTGGAATCAATTCAAAAATCAAACAAATCTGCTGGAAGCGAAATTGAATCTGGCAGACGAGAAATTGAAACAGCAGAAGAACACGTCAACAGAACTGCTGACGCAATTAAGCGAAGCGAAGAAGCAGCTCACTCTAACGCAAGAAGCGCTGACGAACTCCAAACGATCATTAGCGAGTGCAAAGGAATCGTTGAAGCGCAGCGAGGAATTATACGAAACGTTGATAGAGCAAATGGAATACGACCGGAAGAGGACGAACAGAATTAAAAATCAGCGGAATATTTATGCAGGTACTGCGTTATTCTTCTTGCTTTATGCAGCTGCAAAATAAAATTATTGGATGGTGTTACGATGGATGAAAAGGAACAATTACCGGCAGGCATTATTACAATGTTATTAAAAGGTTATGTAGAAACTATTGCTTTCCAAAGAAAGATAATCTGTGCCGCTTTGTTTGGATGGGCGGCAACAGCTATAGCTTTTATTTATTTAGGTAGGTGACAAGAAATGAACATACTGCTGAAGAACACGCGGGATTGGTTACAAGCTTCAACGCGCCGTTCTTTCAGCGCGGTATTAGAAGAAGCAAAGATAACACCACGGCAGGTAGAAATTTGCGAACTGAAATTTGTAAAAGGTATGACTAACTATCAAATTGCAGCGGAGCTGAATGTATCTGTTAAAACGGTAGATAAGGAATTGAATACTGCGTACAAGCAAATAACAAATGTATTATCATTCCTTTAAATGCAGGAGCCGCCTTTTAGGGCGGTTCTTTTTTGTGGGGAATTTGTAGGGAATATCAAGGGAACATTTTTTCTCCGCTGCCTTATAATAAAATCATAAGGAGTGAGCGGCTATGAATATCATGGAACAAAAAACTACAAGCATCAACGTGCAGCAGCCACAGCAATTCTTGGCACAGCTCGAAGGGCAGAACATCTACCAGCTTAACGGCTTTGGCTTTGGCAATAGTAACCGCGTGCAGGTTGGCGTGAGTCTGCAAGCCTATAACGAACTGAAAGCAATGTGTCAGCAGTATTATGACAAGCTTGTGGAAGTTGGCGTTATCCAAAAAGAAAAAACGCCCGCGGAATTGCAGGCTGAACAAGCACAGATGATGGCTAATATGTTGGCTGTCGTGAAGGAATTAAAGTCTGAAGTGGAGGCACTAAAAAATGAACGTAGGAACAATAGCGAAGTGGTTGAATCTGCCGCCGGAGAAGCAGACAGCGCTTGAAAAGGCGTGGGAAGTAGCTAGTGTAGCGGCGCAAGGAGTTAGCAGCAGAGAGGACGCCATTCGCGTTCTGGCAGAGAAGAATATCGGCGCTGATATTCTTGATAAGGCCGCAGGCTATTTGAATAATCCAATCGCCAGCGTAGCGGCTCAGGCTATGGGTATCAACCTTGATAAGATGAGACAAGACATTAATAGCCTGCGTGGTGCGACGGGCGCTGCATTTAATGCGTCGCCGCCGCAACAACAGCAGCAGGCTAGTAGCTTAGATGCGCAAATGGATGCGCTCCGGAAAGGATTGCAACAGCTCAAATGAGTTGAGGTAATAAAACGTTCAAGGAAAGGAGATAAGTACCATGAACGAAAATATGACTATTTCTAATTTCAGCGGCTGGGGTATCGTTATTTTCTTCGTTATCATCATTGCTGCTTTTGCTTGGTTCGTGCGTGATGGCCGTGGTTGTGGTCCTAACCCTTACGGCTGCAACGCAGTAACGAACTGTCAGGTGGAACGTCAAGGCTTGGTTACGGCAGCGGAGACGAACTACCGCATTATCGACGAATCGCGTAATACTCGCGACGCGCTGAGTGCGCAAATGAGGGCACAGTGGGATGCGCAGCAAGGCGAGAAAATCTTTGATTTGAAGATTAACGCACTGGCTATGCAAAACGAATCCAACCTGAAACTTATGCAGAAAGATGCTACCATTGAGCGCATGACTTTGGCGGCTAACCTGGATGCTAAGCTGAACGCTCTTGCAGCAGCTATCGGCAATATCAATTGCCAGATGCTGAAGAAACCGGAAGTTACCGGCGTTGGCGTATGCTGCCCGCCGCAGGCCATCTTAAACGGCCTTGGCTTGCAGAGTCTTGCACAGCTGCAAGGCTGCCCGGCTGCAATGTAATTCCGTCCTAACGGCGGCATAGGGACGGAGCAATCCGTCCCTATTTCTTATACGGAGGTATAGTGGTATGAAACGAGACGAATCTAATCTTATCAGTTTGCTTATCGGCATAGGCATAGGATGGCTAGGCTTTACTGCCGACGGCCAGCAGGCGATACGGAGCGTGCTGCACGCAGCGAAAACGAAGTATCAAGTTGCTGACACTAACGAAAAGAAAGAAGGGAACGAAGATGTTAAAGAATCCGAATAATTGTCATTATAAATCTAGCCTTGATGTAGCAGCTACCAATCAAGCTGTTTTAGCTGACGGCCTTATTAGCTTTGATATTATCAACACAAATACTGGCGTGAGCATTGATTATTCTACCGGTAAGGTTGTAACTTTAAAGCAGCCTGGCCTGTATCATGTAGACCTGCAAGCTACGGTTGAACCGACAGCGGCAGGACTGGTTACAATGAATCTGTTGAAAGGCGGTGTTGTTATCCCCGGCAAGAATCCTGCTGCGGCAGCAGCAGCGGCAGGCAGCGCCGTAAGCTTAACCACCGCTGCTGATATTTATATTCCGTGCTGCGGCGTTCCTGCTGCGATTAGCGCGCAGATTGATGTAGCAGGCACTGTTGCTAGTGCGACCATGGTAGTTACCAAAATGGCATAAGGCGGTGAGCTGCGATGCACAAAAGATTTGAACACTATTGGCATGAGGCCCAGGGTAACGAGGTTAAGCAGCAGGAATTGGAGGGCATTGTATGTGATGCTCTCGACGAGCTGAAAATGCACTGCCCTAAGCTTTATTGGGACGCTATGTATAAGATGCACTGCGCTGTGTATGGTCCGCATTTTGACGAGCATTTAGCAAAGAAAGCTGTTGCCAGAATGAAGAATGTTGACGGCACGTGCGGTGAGCATTGGACATACGAGCAGACAAGTCAGCTTGCAGACCAGCAAGGCATAACACAAAAAGCTGATTGGTACTATGTCATGAATATGCTCTACTCCGACTACTCCGAGATTTACGGCAGCGACATCAATATGTATATCCGTGTAGCAAAAGCCTATATGCGCGACCCTGACGCACCGGAAGGCAAGGTGTTTGACTTGTGGCTTGCGCAGATGGAAGCCTAACTGTAAGCCTTAAAGCGATATGAGCACATATAAAGTACATATAGTATGTAACAGGTATGTAACAAATAGTGCTATAAACGCGATAGAATGATGGTGCAGAATTAGCTAGTAGTAACCTTGTTCTTTAGAGTACTACCTAAAGGATAGACGTAAAGTACGGTAGAAGCAGAGCGTAGGCGTAGGCAGAATCCCAAATTCTTGACACTGAAAAAAGGAGATTTTCCCAACTCTTGACAAAAAGAAAAAGCTGAATCCCTATTCCTTGACAAAAGAAAAGGTTGAATCCCATTTACTTGACATTACTCTTTTTTTGGGCAGGTCTCTTTTGGTGAACCAACAAAACCAGGACATTACATTAGCACAGCAAAAAAGCGCTCCGCCCATAGTAGGGCAGAACGCTTGTGATTTAAGCAAGGAGTGATTTTAACTTTTTCAAACCATTAGCACGATGCTTAAAAGCAGTTTTGCTGCTACAGGCATATTTTTTACAGAATAGCCTGTGATCAAGTTCATTCAGAACAAGCTCATTAACAGCATCAGTCTGTTCTTTGCTCAGCTTTGCTGCCGAAAAAAGCTGGTTAACCTCAGTTCGTTCAAAAACGTTATCCTTGTCGGCAATCTGTGTTTCTTCGCCTTCTTCCTCTGCGTCCAGATAATAGCAATCCTTGACAGATTTCCCGCGCGTAAACTTGTGCAGCAGTCCGTAATGGACATGGTACTGCAACAGTCCGGGCAGATGCCCGAAGTCGCGTCCGTCATACTTCTTGATTTGCTCTAAAAAGATTAACCAGGCAGTATTGACGGCATCCTCACCCAAGGCTTCACGCACTTCGTAGCGATAGGCCTCCTTGTAGATTAAGGGCTTAAAGGCTGTACATAATACATTGATGGCCTCGCGGTCACCCTTTTGGGCGCTGTGCACCAGCTCTTTAAATTCTGTGAGAGTGAAGGTTGTTTTTTCCTCCGTGCAGTCTTGCGGGTCGGTGCCTTCCGGCACGCAGCAAATTACCTGTTCGCTATTTTCCTGCTCAGGGCAGTTTTTTGTTGTTATGTTGTCCAGTTCCTTTCTGAGGCGGTCGCAATGCCGCGTATGGCAGAATTCTGTGCTGTACTGCATCAAGTCTTGATGGGGTTATTATAGCACAGAAAATTGTAAAGATTATAAAAGAGGACAGATGTGTCCGTTTTAGCCGTCAAAATAAATTTATGTAATACGCTATTCCCATATGGAGGCGATTACATGGATAAAGACAATGAACGTATTTTATTGGCCAACGTGATTGGTGAGTGTATTAAATCTCTGCAGCTTGACAAGAATATTAATCAGAAAGAACTGGCGTTGCTGTCGGGAGTGTCGGAGCGTTCGCTGCGCAGGATTGAAAGGGGACAGGTGAACGTGAATGTGTATGTGCTGAGGCAGCTGGTGATGGCGCTTGGTGAGGAGATGCCGGATTTTTGGAGGATTGTGGAGAAGAATATGGAGCTGATGGGAGAGGAGTTTCCGCATGTGCGCAAGAGGGTTGCGGATAAAGTGTTGAGGGATAATAAAAAATAATAAAATGAATTTTATTAGGCGTAAATAAAAGGGTGATGCATACGTAGAACGTGCGAATTTTGCTTTATAACAAAAAATTTGTTTCTTTTTTTTGACAAAAATTGTATAATAGACATGTAACTCCCCCCCGGGGACAAAATTCGGGTGGTAGTTCAAAGAACCTTCCAACCTCCGGGGCTGGGGAAATTTGATGCAAATTTTCTCAGCCTTGGGGGTTTTTGTTTTGCCTTAAAACAGATTCCTTGCTTGAGAATTCTTTGCTACTAGCAAGGGAGGTAGCATAGTGTTGCTTGCAGCATTATGCGTATAAATTTATGATTTTTCGCTTAGGTGAATTGTTCTGCGGTCCGGGAGGACTTGCATACGGCGCGACACACGCCGATATCGGAAATGATGATTTTAAAATTGTACATGCATGGGCAAACGATTATGATAGGTCTACCTGTGATACTTACATTCACAATATTTGTCCCGATGCGCCTGACAGCGTTATGTGTGGGGATGTAAGAAAACTTGATTTAGATGCAACAACCCCGATTGATGCACTCGCTTTCGGTTTCCCCTGCAATGACTTTTCTGTTGTTGGCGAACAAAAAGGTTTTGACGGTACCTTCGGACCGCTCTATACATACGGTATCAAAATCTTAAAGATTCATCAGCCTCAGTGGTTTCTTGCCGAAAATGTTGGTGGTTTAAGAAGCGCCAATGAAGGAAAGGCATTCAAAAAGATTCTTCAAGATATGAAAGATGCGGGATATAAGATTTATCCGCATTTGTACAAATTTGAAGATTACGGCGTACCGCAAGCAAGACATAGAATGATTATCGTAGGCATCCGAGAAGATTTGCCTTATGAGTTCAAAGTTCCTTCTCCGCAACCCTACGAAAATATTGATAACACTTGCAAAACTGCCTTGGAATGTCCGCCTATTCCGGAAGATGCTTGCAATAACGAGCTTACAAAACAATCAGCCAAAGTTGTTGAAAGATTAAGCTATATTAAACCTGGCGAAAATGCTTTTACAGCAGATTTGCCGGAAGAACTTAAATTGAAAGTAAAAGGTGCTAAAATCAGCCAAATTTATAAACGCTTAGATCCTTCAAAACCTGCTTATACTGTTACAGGCTCAGGCGGTGGCGGTACTCATATCTATCACTATTCGGAGAACAGAGCGCTTACCAACAGAGAACGTGCAAGATTGCAAACTTTCCCTGACAATTATGAGTTCCAAGGTCCGAAAGAATCTGTACGCAGACAAATCGGCATGGCAGTTCCTTGCCGTGGTGCGCAAATTATTTTTGAAGCAATTCTCAAAACGTTTGCAAATATTGACTATCCTTTTGTAGAGGCTAATCAAAGCACAGATTTAGATAAATAGTCTTTTAGAAAATGGTGAATATGATGGATGACATTTTAATTGAAAACCTCAGCGCAGAAGAACATCAAGCCTTAGTTTGCATGTATTATGCGAAATTACCTAGTTCTGACCCCAGAAGCAAAAAGATGAAAGATGATTTTGCTGTTTTAGAATCTTTCTTTGGCAAAACATTTTACACATATAGAAATTACAGAGATGCTTATGACTATTTTTTTGATTCCAACGGAAGAAAAGGTTGGGAACGCGAAAGCGTAGATGGCATAGGTATTGCTTATAAAGCTGTCTATGAAAAGTACAAAGACTATGATGTCGATGTGCTGAAAAAGGCTGTTGATAAAATTATTGCTATGTATGCTCGTAACTGCAATAAGAACTATGATAATCTTGTTTCTTTGAAATGTATTCAACCTGATGTAGCACATGCAGTGCTTAGCCGTGAGCCTGTAATAACTATAAGCGATATCTACACCTTAGCAGATAAGCTTACTCTGAATAACACAGTCTTTTTGACGCTTGGTGGCGATAGGGGAAATTCTGAAGTCGATTGGGAACCGGGTTTTAGGGCTATTGCTCATATAGTTAAAACGCCCTACGGACATGGTTATAGAAGCGAAGCAAAATATTTTAAAATTGATTTAAAGCTGGATGTAGTTTTGCCGGAAGCTATGACGAGAAATGATTTTCTTGATTATAAGAGTGCATGGAATGTTACCTTCATTGGTCCGGAACTTAAAAGAGATCCGACGCAAGCTGTCGGTTCAATAACCTATAATGAAGCTGTTGCCGTTACAAGATGCGCTTTGGACAGATTCCCGGAAATTAAAGATAGTTTAGAGAAGATTTTCTCAACAACCTTTATGAATAAGGTTTACGGACCTACCGAAAAATTACTTTCTGTAATGGTTAATCATGGCGAAACGGATGAAGCAGCTTTATGCAGAAATTTAAACTCTAATCTGATTAAAACACAAATGGCGGGTGATTTTACATTTTTTGCGGAAAATGTTCTGTTTTACGGCGTTCCCGGTTGTGGCAAAAGCTATTCGGTAGAGCAAAGGTACGAAAGCCAAGTAACTAACAATCAATGTAAAGTGCGTGTTGTCTTTCATCCGGATTACACTTATTCCGACTTTGTTGGCCAACTGATGCCAGTTCTCAAAGAAGTACCAAACGCACAGGGAGAAAAAGAGGAAAAACTTCAGTATGATTTTGTTCCCGGTCCTTTTACACGCATTTTAGATGTTGCTTATGCAAATCATAAAGAAAAATGCCTGCTTATTATTGAGGAATTGAATCGTGGCAACGCACCGGCAATCTTCGGAGAAATCTTCCAATTACTTGACAGAAATGACGATGGCAGTAGTAAATACGCTATATATAACAGCGATATTGCTAATGAAGTGTATAAAGATAAACTTTGTCCCATCAAACTTCCACCCAACCTCACCATCGTCGCCACTATGAACACCTCCGACCAAAACGTATTCACCATGGACACCGCCTTCCAGCGCCGTTGGCAGATGAAGCACATCCCCAACAGGTTTACAGGCGAATCCTTGGACGAAAAAACCATAAACCATGTAGCCAAACATCTTCCCAACAGCGAAATCAGCTGGGGTGCATTCGCCCAAACCGTCAACAAAAAAATGCACACCGCCAACCTTGGCTTTGGTGGTACAGAAGATAAAAGCCTTGGCGTATACTTCGCCACGGACAACGATCTTGACGATGCAGAGCGCTTTGCGGAAAAGGTGCTCAAATACCTGTGGGACGATGCCTTCAAGCTGGGCAGAAAGGAACTTTTCAATGACTGCAGCCAAGGTCTTTCCGCTGTAATCGAAGCCTATGAGGATGCTGCAAAGGCTAAGATTGAAAAGCAAAGTGCAGAAGATCCGCTGAAAAAGGTGCTGCTGCCCGCTGTTTATGACGAGATGCAGAAGATGGCCGAAATGGCAGCCGAAGCACAGGCAAAGGCTGCCCAAGAAGTGTCAGAGGAAGAAGCAGCGGAGAGCACTGCAGAAGATAATCCGGCTCAAAAACCGGCAGGCGAGGAGTGAGCACCTTGCTCAAGGACAGATGCCATATAAACACCAACAGGAAAACCGACACCTTTGTCGGCCTGGAATTTGACGGCAAAAACTACACGGTTTCCTTTCCGCTGGGGTACGCCATAGCGTCCGAGGATGATGACAAGCTGCTGCGCGAGGATTTGCTGCTGCTGTTCCACACACTGGCTCTGTACAGCAGCCATACGGAAAGCAAAAGCGGCTTTAAGCGCGAAAAGGACGCAGCGACGGAAACGCCGATGTATGCCTATATCTACATCATTATGGACTTTGTCACCCGAGGCTACTACAAGGAAGGCATTGTGGAATACGCTTCATCCAAGCGCGGTAAAATCCACTGGAACCGCACGATTAAGCAGAAGAAGCCTGTTATTCAGGAAGCGGATATCTATTATCTGGACTTTATCACGAAGAAGAACGTTATCAACGAAAATGACCTGATAACACTGATACATCAGTATTGCGTCTATATCAGCTTTATCCGCTTCGGCTGGCTGTTCACGGATTACAAACCGCCCGAGCCGCAAATCCCGTTCCACCGCCAATGGTTCAGCGCTGCCCTGCAGGAAAAGCTGTGCCGTACCTTTAACGATGCCAACAAGATGCTTTTTGCCAATATGCTGAAAATCATCAACAACGAGCCTGACGAGGGCATGAGGGAAACGAGCTTTACCTTTGGCACGAACAGGTTTGAGTATGTCTGGGAAAAGATGATTGACGCAGCTTTCGGCATCAGCGACAAGCAGCGCTATTTCCCGAAAACGAAGTGGAAGCTGGCGCGCAGCGGTAAGGAGTGTGATAACTCCAAGCTGGAGCCTGATACCATTATGCTGTACAACAATAATATCTATGTGCTTGACGCGAAGTATTATAAATACGGTGCGACGAAGAACCCTTTCGATTTGCCGGAATCAGCTTCAATCAACAAGCAGATAACCTACGGCGAATATATTGATGCGCAGGCAGACCTCAAAAATCCGGACAGCGTTATCTACAACGCATTTCTTATGCTGTTCGACAAAAACCATTGGGCGGAAGAAAACGCAGGCACGCTGCATTATGCAGGTGAGGCAGTGGCGCTGTGGAAGGATGCCGGCGAGGGCAGAGGCAAGGAGTACGAGCATATTCAGGGCGTTTTGCTGGACGTTAAGCACCTCATGCAGATTGCCGAAAAGCGTTCGGAAACCGATATTCGGCAACTGGCAGAAATCATCGAGGAGCATTGCAACGATCATGGACAAGCTGACCAAGGAACAACGCCATAAAAACATGCAGGCCATCCGCAGCAGGGATACCAAAATAGAAGTTCTCCTGCGCAAGGCACTGTGGCATGAGGGCATCCGCTACCGCAAGAATTACAAGGTGTGCAGCTGCCATCCGGATATCGTCATTACCAAGTATAAAATCGCAGTATTCTGTGATGGGGAATTCTGGCACGGCAAAAGTCTGGAGCGCTACGACGTTGCGACCAACGTAAAATATTGGCACGAAAAAATCAAGCGTAATGTGGAGCGTGACCTCGAAAACACCATCGAACTGCGCGACAACGGCTGGATTGTGCTGCGCTTCTGGGAAACGGAAATAAAAAAGCACCTTGCCGGCTGTGTGGCAGAGGTGCAGCGCTGCATTGAAGCGAGAAGAAGTGCTGTAAAGAGAAAGTAAAGCTGACGCGCGAAGAAGAAGTGGCGCGTAAGGCGAACATAAAAGACTAAAGGCGTTCTACCCAACTGCGGAAGAACGCCTTATTTCTCAAACACGATTAAAGAATTTTCACACTATTCTTGACATTATCGCAATTATCTGATAATATAAACCCATAAGATTTTGCACACCTGTCCGGAGTATGGTCACTGCAGCGTCACGAACGCCTTATGTATTATTGAGTAGTACATAAGGCGTTTTTTTGAAGGGAGTTGAACGAATGGTAAATCTGAGAGAAGATACCAGAGAATCTATTGCCAAATTAACTTTAATGGATGACATTTTCATGAACAAGGTCTTTGAAAATGATACGGAGCGTACAGCGTTGTTGTTGCGAATTATCTTAAATAATGATAAGATAAAGGTAATAAAAGCAGTAACGCAGCAGAAGCTGAAAAACCTGTCAGGACATGACCTGCATCTGGACATTTTGGCGCAGGAAAAAAACGGCAGGCTTTTCAATGTAGAAGTACAGAACCGCAGTAGTGGCGCTGCAGCACGCAGAGCACGCTATCATCTGAGTCTGCTAGATGCTCACAGCCTGCCGAAGGGCGAATTATACCAAAAGCTGCCGGATAATTACGTTATCTTTATCACGCAGTATGACGTGCTGAAGGGCGGGTTGCCGATATACCACATCAGTAGAAAAATAGAAGAAAACAATGCAGCTTTTGCTGATGGTTCGCACATCATCTATGTAAATAATAAAATTAAGGATAACACACCACTCGGACGTCTGATGCATGATTTCAGCTGTAGTAATCCAGAAGATATGTATTATCCGGGATTAGCAGAAAAGGCAAGATATTTTAAGGAAACAGAAAAGGGGTTGACGAATATGGGCGATGTATTTGAAAAATTACTTGCAAAGAGAGAAAAAGAAGCTGCTATGAAAGCAGCAGAAAAAGCTGCTAAAGAAGCACAAGCAAACAAAGTCGAGCTTGCTAAAGGCCTCCTTGCAGATGGCATGAGCATCGAATTCACCGTGCGCCACTCCAAACTTTCGGAAGCAGAGGTGCGTGAGCTGGCGTCCAAGCTGACAGCATAAGAGCATAACAACACTAAAGGCGTTCTACCCAACTGCGGTAGAACGCCTTTTGCTTTAATGTTGTGTGTGCGTATCAGGCTTGCTCAGCTTGCAACGCTTTAACTTGCTCAATCGGGAGAGAAGTAGCCGTGGCGATATCCTGCACAGAAAGTCCCATGCTGAAAAGACGCTTAGCAGTAGCGAGTTTTTCTTTAGCTTCGCCTTCAGCAAGTCCGATTTCCTTGCCTTCAGCAATGCCCTCAGCTTTGCCCTCACGTCTTTCATCTAATAAACGTGCTTCCATAAGCATAAATTCTCGCCTCACTTTCGTATCTAATTTGAGATAGCTAATTTCATCATCTATCTGCTTGGTGAAATCAGTAGTTACAATGTGGTTGTTTACATAATCATAAAAGCTCTTGATGTCTTTAGAAATATCGCCATGCGTACCTTTTGTGTTCAAAATCATGGTGGTCGCTTCATCGGGAAGCTCCAGCTCCAAATTCTCCAGACAACGTTTTTTTAAGGTATAAACGTAATTACCCTGTTCAAAGAAATCAAAAACGCAGATAAAAATGATAAATGTCGGTGGCAGTAGGTCATACGGCTGTCCCTTCTGCAGCAAATCAATATCAAGCAGCGCCTGATAATAGCGCGAACGCTTAGGCAGAACGTAGGTATCCGTATCGGGATTTTTATTGTTTTTCACCTGCATCTCCAGATTATAATGCGTGTTTTTATCGTCCGCTACGATGATATCAAGGCGGATACCGCGGCTGGTGTACTCAGGCTCAAGCGTCTTTTCTGCCTCCAGATAGTTGATATCCGCAATTTCTATCTGCAGCAGCTCCTCCAGCAGGTGTTTGCAGATGCGCTTGCGCGACATAACCTTCTTGAAGATGAAGTCGCTTTGAATTGTCAGGTTTGCAAATTTTGTTGCCAGGTCTTGCATGGTTTTCTCCTTTCATTTTAACACAAGTGAATAAAAAAATACATAAGCAGTTGCAAAGCG